>JAESGN010000021.1_pt1 | contig 287699 bp, 262 predicted proteins | sample 9269731 | NCBI WGS metagenome assembly JAESGN01 (sample SAMN15720683, study PRJNA650826) | algae metagenome | isolation source: Mojavia pulchra JT2-VF2 and co-occurring heterotrophs from desert soil | place: USA: Cadiz Valley, Joshua Tree National Park, CA | collected 1998-06-08 | reverse complement strand
GGCAAGCTCAAGGACTGGCGGCGCATCCATACCCGCTATGACCGATGCGCACACGCCTTCTTCTCAGCCATCTGCATCGCCGCAGCCGTCGCATTCTGGTTGTGATCAATGAGTCCTGAGCCTAGTCAGGTTTCGATCAAAACGCGCGTAATCCCAAATCATTTCGAATGAACGTTACGGTAATGTCCTGATGCCGGTCCGTCAAACACGAGTCCCGCGACATATAGCCTACCCAACGGCAACTGATTTTCAAGACCTCTTAACGCTCTGTTTACCATAACGGGGAAAAAGTTGCCGCGTGGGGTATCGGCTGCGCTGCACTGGCGATTCGCAATCGTCGATCCGACGGCATCGGCGAAACACCCAACGCGAGCGGCTCCTGACGGGGAGTGCCCTTGCGGACGGACAACAGCTCGATCTTCCCCGCGGCGAGTGACCAATGGCCCAAAGCCTGCCCTGGAGCGTCAAAGGCATCGACGCGGACACCCGCGACGCCGCGCGTGAAGCAGCGCGCCGCGCCGGCATGAGCGTCAGCGACTGGCTCGAGCATGTGATCCGCGAGGAGACCCGGAAGACCCACGCCGCCAACGCCCGCAGCACGGGGCAGGACATCGATGACCGGCTTGAACGGAGCAGGCCGGACACGGACATCGGCACGCGCCTACGCCGCCTTGCGCGCTCGGGTTCGGAAACGGCGATGGAACGCGGACTTGACCGGAGCGTCGACCGTGACGCCGGCCGGAGCCGCATGACGCAAGGGCCCCGCGACGAGTTCGACGCGTTGCTCGACCACGCCGCCAAGCTGGAATCGCGGACGCGGGACCAGGAGATCAAGACAGCCAATGCGCTCGAGTCGATCGTCGGATGGATCGAAAAGGCCGAAAGCCGGATGGCGGCGTCCGAGCGGGTTTCGGCAGAACGGCAGGAACGCGCCACAAGCGTGATCGCCGATGCGATCAAGACGGTCAGTTCGCGCGTGAGCGACGTCGAACGCCGGGCGACGGCGCGGACCCATCCGTCCTCCGGGCAGGCCGCGTCCGATCAGCCCGCTGCCGCCACGCGGCGTCCGATCCTGTCCCGCGATGGGCTGGCCAGCGCCATCTCCGACATCCAGGGACGCCGGCGCGAACTTGACGAGCCTGGCAGCCGTCCGAGGCCCACCGCCGTGATGCAGAATCTGCGTGAGGATCAGCCCGGCAATCTCCGTGACGACCTGAACCGGATCGCGGGCCTGCCGCATGGCGAGCGCCGGAGTGGAGAGCGGCGAGCCGACGTGACGCCGCTGATGAACAGCCTGCGGGCTGATCTGGCCCAGTTGCGCCAGGACATTTCGAGCATCGCCGCGCAACCCGCATCCTCGAAGCTGGAAGACAGCATCCGAGACCTCGCCGCGCGCCTTGAAAGCCGGACGCCTGCGGCGCTGGACGAGTTGGCCCGCCCGCTGGCGCGCATCGAGGCAGAGTTGTCGCGTTTGCAGGCCCAGGATCCCGGTCAGCGCTTCGGCAGGATCGAAAGCGAAATCCAGCGCCTCGGAGACCGCATCGAGAACCTGGCGAGCACGACCCATGAGCCGCGCCTGCTTGCTGCAGCCGTGCAGGAACTGACAGGGCTCAAGGATGCCCTCCAGCGCAACAACCCCTCGCCGCGCTTCGATGACCTGTCCAGCCAGATCGCCACCCTCGCCCACGACATGGGGCGGGTGCGCGAGGAAATCACCCGCGCAAGCCCCGCCAATGAGGTGGAAAGCGCCATCGAGGACATGCGCGAGGCGCTGATGCGCGAGACGCGCGATGCCAACGGCATTGGTCATGGCCTGCTCACGCGCATCGCCCAGCAACTTGAAACCGTGTCGTCCGCCGTCACGCAGGTCTCGCATGCGGGATCAATGCCCGCCGGCCTGGCGGACGCTGACCGCCAGCAGCTTGCCCTGCTGTCGCACAAGCTCGATCAACTGGCGCAGCGCACGCAGCCCGAGTCCGATGCGCTGGCCCACCGCATCGAAGACCTCGCCATCAAGCTCGACGACATGACCGAACGCAGTTCTCCGGAACTCGTCGCGCGTGTTGAGCGGCTGTCCGATCAGATCGGTCTGCTGGCCTCGCGCGGACCTGCCGCGATCGAAAAGCAGATCGACGCCCTGTCGGCACGGATCGAGACGCTGGCCAAGGCCCAGACCAACATTGTCATGCCCAAGGGCGCGACCAAGGTCGATCTGGCACCGATCGAAGACATGATCGGGGATCTGGCCAGACGCCTTGAGGAGGTCGCGCGGCCCGAGCACAATCCAACGGGACTTCAGGCGCTCGAGACGCAGATCGCGGCCCTGGCCGAGCGGCTGGACAGCAAGCCAGCCGCGCCCGCCCGGCATGACGGCCTCGACGCCACCTTGCAGGATCTCATGCGCTCGCTTGGCGGCCTTCGTGATGAAACGGCAAGCGCTGTCGACCGGGCCGCACGTGCCGCCGTCGCGGACGCCATGACGCGCGCGCCGGTGCACAGCGACGGCCCGGCTCTCAGCTCGATCCGCGATGACCTTGCCGGCCTGAAGGACGTGCATGTCTCGATCGACAGGCGCACCAGCAGTGCGATCGGCGCTGTCAACGACACACTCGAGAAAATCGTCGAGCGGCTGGCGCAACTCGAGGATGGCATCTCGCGCGAACGCGCGACGGATGAACCGGCCTACCCGTCCCAGCCCGAATCTGTCCGGCAGCCGCGCATGCGCGGCGGTCATGAGCCCCGCTTCGACGCCGGCGAAGACCGCTCCAGGGTGGACGTCACGTCTCCGGAGCCAGCCATGGCGACGTCGTCGCGCGAGATGGTGGCATCGCTCCAGCGGACCATGCGGCAGCCTGCGGTCAGCCAGTCGGCCATGGCGCAGCCCAACCCGAGCCCCTCCCGGCAACTGCACGACTTCGGTGCCGACACGCTCCCGGATCTGCCGCTCGAACCAGGGTCCGGGCGGCCACGCGGCCGCAGCGAGACGCCCCCTGCAACGACGCAGGGCGCTCCGGCCGGATCGATCAATCCGAACCTCATTGCAGCGGCACGCCGCGCCGCCGTGGCCGCAAGCGCCGAGGCGGAAGCCCTCAAGAGCGAGGACAGGAAAGCCGGCAAGGGTGGCCGGTTGCCCAGGCTCGCATGGCCTGCAAGCCTGAAGGAAACCCTCGAAAAGCGCCGCAAGCCGATCCTGCTTGGCCTGGCCGCGATCGTTCTTGCCATGGGCGCGGGCCAGATCGCTACGTCGATGTTGTCGGACACGCCCAGATCGGACCTCGCAAGGACAGAACCAGCCCGGACAGAACCAGCCAGGGCGGAAGCGAGCAGAGCCGAACAACCCGCCGAGGCAGCAACGAACGACCCGCGCAAGACCTCGAACGCGGACGTGCCGCGCGGCGAGACCACCGCTCCGGCGTCAGCGCCAGCCTTGCCGAAGGACCAGACGTCGCTGGCCACGCCGCCTGACGCGCCATCCGCAGGCGCACCCGGCAACGCAGGCGCGGCGGAGACCACCGGCTCGGTGAAGCCTGCGGCCGGCGACATGGCGGCGCTCGCGCCGGCCAACGCCGCGCCGGACCCGACGCGGTTCTCGGTTGCGCCCGGTCCGGTGACCAATCTCGGCGACCTGCCCTCGACCCTCGGCACGGCAGGCCTGCGCCGCGCCGCGCAGGAGGGAAATGCCAATGCCGTCTACGAACTCGGCGTGCGCGCCACAGACGGCGTCGGCATGACACGGGATCACAAGCTGGCGCTGCGCCTGTTCGAGCGCGCCGCCGCGGCAGGCTCGGGTCCGGCCCAGTTCCGGCTCGGCAACATGCACGAGAAAGGCATCGGCACCGCGAGGGATGCCAAGCTGGCGGTGACCTGGTATCGCCGCGCGGCGGAAAAAGGCAACGCCAAGGCGATGCACAACCTCGCCGTGCTGATCGCCGAAGGGGCGGACGGCAAGCCGGACTACAGCGACGCGGCCAGATTGTTCCGCAGGGCTGCGGAATTCGGCGTGCGCGACAGCCAGTTCAATCTGGCCATCCTGCTCGGCCGCGGCCTTGGCGTCGAACAGGATCTGCTTCAGTCCTACACCTGGTTCGCGGTTGCGGCCCGGCAGGGCGACGCCGACGCCGGCAGCAAGCGTGACGAAGTCGGCGCCAAGCTCTCCGCAGCCGATCTCGGCGCGGCGCGCAATGCCTCGCTGGCATGGAAGGCGAAAACGCCTGATCCGGTCGCCAACGAGGTTGCCGCCCCCGCCGACGGCTGGGATCCGGCACAACGCCAGCCTCAGCCGCAGCCACGCACCCCGCCGAAACAGCGCGCCACCTGATCACAAGCGGGTCAGCCAGCGGTTTCGCGCCACATGCGGCTTGCGCCCGTGATCTTCACGGCGCACGAAGCTGGATGAACAGGAAAGGTTCATGAACCCTGTGCACAATGCGGCGCAGGGCACATTCGCTTTTCTCCCATCCGGGCTTCACGATGCAGATTTACCTGCCGATCGCCGAAATGCCGATCAACGTGCTGTTGATCCTGGCCATGAGCGCGGCGGTCGGCTTCATCTCGGGGATGTTCGGCATCGGCGGCGGCTTCCTGATGACGCCGCTGCTGATCTTCCTCGGCATTCCGCCCACGATCGCCGTGGCCACCGTGACCGCGCAGATCGCCGCATCCTCGATGACTGGTGCGCTGACCAACTGGCAGCGGCGGCAACTGGATCCGAAGCTCGCCGCCTTCCTGATCGCGGGCGGCCTTGGCGGCACCGGGCTCGGCGTGCTGGCATTCAACGCGATCCAGCGCGCGGGCCAACTCGATGCGGTCATCACCTTGTCATACCTTGCCCTGTTCACGGTCGTGGGCGGCATGATGATGTACGAGAGCCTCAAGTCACTCTTGATGGCGCGGGCCGGAAAGGCGCTGAAACTGCAGCGCGCCGGCCAGCATCCGGCCTGGCTGAAGCTGCCGTGGCGCGTCCGCTTTCCACGCTCGCGGCTGTATGCCAGCGCCTGGCCGATCCTGTTCTTCTCGGCCCTTGTCGCATTCCTCGGGGCCATCATGGGCATTGGCGGCGGGTTCGTGATGGTTCCGGCGCTGCTCTACCTGTTTCGCGTTCCCACGCTGGTCGCGGTCGGCACGTCGCTGCTCCAGATCCTGGTGACCATGACCGCCGCAACCCTGCTGCACGCCGCCAGCAATCAGTCCGTCGACATCGTGCTGGCGGTGCTGCTGATCACGGGCGGCGTGGTCGGCGCCCAGTTCGGAGCGCGGGCCGGCCGCAACCTCAGGGGAGAGAGCTTCCGATTGCTGCTCGCCGTGCTGCTGCTGGCGGTCGGCTTCCGCTTTGCCTCGCAATCGATCGTCAAGCCGGATGAGTTGTTCTCGATCACCATTCAGGGCCCACGCTGATGGGTGTGATGCGCAGCCTCGCCGGTCTCATGGCACTCGCCGCAGGTTTGTGCGCCGGCGATGCGGCGCGCGCAGAGGCGCTGATCTCGTCGCTGTCCACCCACCGCGTGCTGATCGGCTCGAATTACACGGGCGCACAGATTGCGATCTTCGGATCGGTCGAGCGCGAAGGCCGGACCGTGGCGCGGGCCGATCCGTATGACGTGGTGATCACGGTGACGGGGCCACGGCGACGCCTGATGGTGCGCGAGAAGGACAGGCGCGGCCCGTTCTGGCTCAACAACGAGCAACGCAGGTTTGTCGACGCGCCTTCCTTCATGGCGACATTCACCACAAGGACCATCGCCGAAATGGGTTCGGAGGAGGACGCGCGGCGCCTCGGCATCGGCATCAGGCACAAGCTGCTGCCGGGCGGTGCGGCGCAATCCAACGATCCGGGCGAGGCCCGCTTCACCGACGCCCTGATCCGGCTGAAGGGGCAGGACCGGCTCTACAGCGAGACCGAACGCGGCGTCACATTCCTGACGCCCAGCCTCTTCCGGGCGAGGCTGGAACTGCCCGCCAACGCGCCGACCGGCAACTACGAGGTCACCATCGACCTGCTCGTGGGGCAAGTCGAACTGGCGCGCCAGCAGACAAGCTTCGAGGTGGTGCAGATCGGCTTCGAGCAGCAGGTGGCAAACTTTGCCAGAAGCTGGTCGTTCACCTACGGGCTTGTGACAGCCCTGACGGCGATCTTCTTCGGGTGGCTGGCAACCATCATCTTCCGGCGCGACTGACACAAGCGCCAGGCAATGACGCGATCGCCATGAGCCAGACAACCTGTTGAGGCCCCGCATCTAGATCATTGCGCACAAAACCGGTAGGCATCTCCGCGCGCAACGCCACAGCTCTCGCCAACCGGATCTCCATGTCAGCTTCCACCTCAATTCCCAAGACCCCGCTGCTCCTCGGGATTGGCGGGCTTCTGCCGTTTGCCGGGCTGTCGCTCGCACTTGTCGGCGGGTTCACCTTGCCCCTGTTCGAGGATGCGGACAGCATGCGGGTGGCGCTCGTGGGCTATGGCGTGGTGATCCTGTCGTTTCTTGGCGGCGTGCGCTGGGGCCTTGCCATCACCGAAACCGCGTCGGGCAACGCCAAGGCCAACCGCGACTATATCATCGCCGTCATTCCGGCCCTGATCGGCTGGTTTGCATGGTTCCAGGTCTCCCCGGCTGATCTGTGGTGGCTTGCCGCCGCGCATGTCGTGCTCGGACTGTTCGATTACGGCCTTGCCTGCCGCATCATCGTGCCGGAATGGCATGGCCGCATGCGGCTGGCGCTTGCAGGCGCCGCCGCGCTTTGCCTGGCGCTTGTGGCGGTGTTTGCCGGCTGATCAGTCGGGCAGCAGCAAGTGCCTGCTGATGTTGAAGACTCGGCCGTCGCCGAGCATCCAGACATCAGCCCCGCTCTCGAACAGGCGCTGGACCGCGCCGTCGCGCACATTCAGCCCACCCGCCAGCGCGCCCATGGCGGGCAGAATGAGCCTCTCGCCATCGCCGATGAAGCAGCGCCGCCGCACGGATTTGCCGCGCAGGCGAACCTTCGCAGCCGGATGAAGGTGGCCCGCGATCTCCGGGCCGTCCTGCAGGGTCGGCTCGTGCACAAGCCTGACGCCTGACAGCGTGACGGCATCGGCGACCTCGCCCGCCAGGGCCGCTGCCGGACCGATTGCCAGCGCCCCTGCGGGGTCATGATTGCCCGTGAGCCAGAGCCAGTCGCGCCCGGCCTGCAACGCACGCAGCGCGGCGCGATCTGCGGCATCGAGCCGGGCTGCGCCGTGACGATCATGGAAGCTGTCGCCCATGGCGATGACGCGCCGGGGCTGGAACGCCGCCAGCGCCAGCGCAGCCGCAGCGAGCGTGACGCGCGTATCATAGGGCGGCAGGAAAACGCCGCGCCCGGCATAGGCGGAGGCCTTTTCCAGATGCAGGTCGGACAGCAGCACGGTGCGCTCCGACGGCAGGTGGAGCGCACCGGTGTGATGCGGCACAGCTTCGAGAGCGCCGATCCCGAAAGCCGGGCATGACGCCGCGGGAGCCTCCTGCGCCATAGCGTTCATGCCGCAGCTTCTTGCATCATCATCGCTTCCGCCTCGGCCAGAATCGCATCCTGCGCTTCGCCATAGACCGCCTCCCGCCCGATTTCCAGCATCACCGAAATCCCCAACGGCGAGACCTGGGGCAATGCCTTGTGCACGATGTGGCCCTTGATGCGGGCGAGGCACTGGCCAAGTCGCTGGATGTCCAGCAGGCCCGAGGCGGCATCGGCGCGGGCAGCGCGCAGCAAAAGGTGATCAGGCTCGTGGCGGCGCAGCACGTCATAGACCAGGTCCGTCGACATCGTGACCTGCCGGCCAGACTTCTCCTGTCCTGGGAAGCGCCGCTCGATCAACCCGGCAATCACGGCGCAATAGCGGAACGTGCGCTTCATCAGCATCGATTCCTGCAGCCATTCCTCCAGGTCGTCGCCGAGCATGTCCTGGTCGAACAGCGCATCGAGCGAGAGCAAGCCATTTGCGACGGCGGCAGACAGGTCCGACAGGCCCCAGACGGACAGTCCGTAGTCGTTGCAGACAAAGCCGAGGGGTTTGAGCCGCAGCCGCTCCAGCCGGCGCGTCAGCAGCATGCCGAGCGTCTGGTGCGCCAGCCGACCCTCGAAGGGGAAGGCGACGAGGTAGAAGCGCCCGCCGCGCGGGAAGGTCTCGACGAGCATCTCGCTGCGCCTTGGAATGACCGACTTGCGGGCCTGGAACTGCAGCAGATCGCTGACCTGCTTCGGCAGCTTCGGCCATTCGGCGGGGTCGGCCAGCATGCGGCGCACACGCTCCGCCAGGAAGGTCGAGAGCGGAAACTTGCCGCCGGCATAGGATGGGATTTTCGGGTCGGTGCCCGCTGGCGTGCGCGACGCCACCACCTCGTTGCCCGAAATGCCCTCGAAGCGCAGCACCTCGCCGCCGAAAATGAACGTGTCGCCCGCCAGCATGGTCTCGGCGAAGTATTCCTCGATTTCACCAAGCACCCTGCCTCCGAAGGCCGGCGCCTTCATGCCCGATTTCGAGGCCCGCGCGCGCCCGAGCCGAACCTTCAGCATCGGCGATTCGACGATGGTGCCGACATTCATGCGGTATTGCTGCGCCACGCGTGCGTCGCTGACGCGCCAGAGCTCGTCCTTGCCGAGCCTGATCTTGGCGAAACGCTCGTAGGATTTCAGCGCATAGCCGCCGGTCGCCACGAAATTCAGCGCCGCATCGAAGGCTTCGCGCGGCAGCGCGGCATAGGGCGCGGCACGCGTGACCTCGCCGAATGCGTCATCGGCACCGATCGGCCCGGCGCAGGCGAGGCCGAGCAGATGCTGCGCCAGCACGTCGAGCGCGCCCGGCCTGGCATCGGGCGTGTCCTGCGCCGCCTCCGCCACCGCTTCGAGAGCAGCATGGCACTCCATGATCTCGAAACGGTTGGACGGCACCAGATAGGCCTTGGACGGCTCGTCCATGCGGTGATTGGCCCGGCCGACGCGCTGGATCAGGCGGCTTGCCCCTTTCGGCGCGCCGATGTTGATGACCAGATCGACATCGCCCCAATCGATGCCGAGATCGAGCGTGGCGGTGCAGACCACCGCTTTCAGCCGGCCCGCCGTCATCGCCGCCTCGACCTTGCGGCGCTGGCCGACATCGAGCGAGCCATGATGCAGCGCGATGGCCAGATTGTCCTCGTTGACGCGCCAGAGTTCCTGAAACATGAACTCGGCCTGCATGCGGGTGTTGACGAAGACCAGCGTCGTGGCATGGGCCTTGATCGCGGCATAGATCTCGCTCATCGCGTGGCGCGAGGTGTGGCCAGCCAGCGGCAGCGCGCCGTGTGTCTGCAGGATGGAGAGATTGGCCGCAGCGCCGCCTTCAACGGTGACGAGATCGGACATCGCGCCTGCCGGATCGCCGCTGGCGAGGTAACGCCGGAGTTGGTCAGGCTCGCGCACCGTGGCGGAGAGGCCGACCGCCGTCGCCTTCGGCGCCAGTTTGCGGACACGGGCAAGGCCCAGCGCCAGCAAGTCGCCGCGCTTGGATGTCACCAGCGAGTGGATTTCGTCGAGCACGATGCGCCTGAGGTTGGCGAACAGGCTGGCCGCATCGCGGTGGGCGATCATCAGCGCGAGTTGCTCGGGCGTGGTCAGGAGGATGTCCGGCGGCCGCTCGAACTGGCGTGCCCGCTTGGCTGCAGACGTGTCGCCGGTGCGGGTTTCGAGCCGGATGTCGAGACCCATCTCGGCGGCGGGGCGCTCCAGGTTGCGCGCGATGTCGACGGCCAGCGCCTTCAGCGGCGAGATGTAGAGTGTGTGCAGGGCCGGTTCTTGGCCATGCTCCCGCGCCGCCAGTTCGATCAAGCTCGGCAGGAAGCCGGCCAGCGTCTTGCCGGCGCCGGTCGGCGCGATCAGCAGCGTCGAACGGCCCGCGCCCGCCTGTGCGATCAACTCCAACTGGTGCGCGCGCGGCGACCAGCCGCGCGAGGCGAACCAGCGTGCGAATATCTCCGGCAGCGGCGCGTGGCTCGCGTCCATCAGGGCCGCATCAGCACCATGGCGTAGCCTGGCACGTCGAAGCCGCGGTCCTGCCGTGTCGATACCGAGGCGAAGTGCGCGATGGCGAGGCCGCAATCGTCCGCCACGGTCCTGAGGTAGTCATCGCTGTGCGAAAAACGCGCGTCGACGCCAAGACTGAAGCCATGCCCCGTGTGGCTCTGGGCGGTGAAGGCGAACAGGCCGCCCGGCTTCAGCACCCGCGCCGCCTCCCGGAACAGCGGAAAGAGATCGCCGAGATAGACCACCACATCGGCCGCGACGACAAGATCGGCGCTTTCAGGCGCTCTACGGTCGAGTTCGTCGACCACTTCGCCGGTGTTGAGCGCGGCGTAGAGCCCGGTCCTCGCCGCAACTGCAATCATCTTTGGTGACAGGTCAACACCCTCGATGCGGCGGGCCCGTGCGCCGATTTCCCGCGCCATGAGCCCGGTGCCGCAGCCCAGATCGAGCGCGAGGCTGAATTCGGGTTTGCGCCCGACCTTCGCGCACGCCGCCAGGATGGCCGCCATGACCACTGCAGGGCCACGATACGCGAGCACGCCCGTCAGGTGCGCATCGAAGCCTTCCGCATAGCTGTCGAACAGCGCGCGCACATACCCTTCGCTGATCGCGTCGTCGGCGGACACGGCGCCGAGCCGCGACAGGTCGATCCGCGCGCCCAGTTCATCGTCCGGATCGAGCCGGAGCGCCTCACCGAGCGCCGCCACCGCTTCTTCCCTGTGGCCCAACGCCGCCTGCGCCCGGCCGAGCAGCACATGGGCTGGCGCAAAGCCGGGTGTCAGTTCGAGCGTCTGCCCGGCGAGGTCGACGGCAACCTGCCAGTCGGCCTCGACGAAGGCAGCCGTGGCATAGGCATAGCGCCGGTCGGCAATCGCGTCGCCTGTCGAACGATGAACGGGTTTCAGGGCCATGTCGCGGCTTCTTCTGGAACAGAAAAACCTTATCCTGTGTTTGAGGATACACGATTCATGCGCACGCACGAGCTTTTGCACCCGACCCCCGCAGGGCTTTATTGCCCGCTGGCCGATGTCTACATCGATCCAGTCCGGCCGGTGGCGCGGGCGCTGATCACCCATGGCCATGCCGACCATGCGCGGGCTGGCCACGGAGCGGTGCTGGCGACGGCCGAAACCCTCGGCATCATGGCCGTGCGCTATGGCGAGGGCTTCACGCAGAGCCGGCAGGTTGCGGCATTGGGCAGCACGGTGCGCATCAACGAGGTGGCCTTCAGCTTCCATCCCGCAGGCCACGTCCTCGGCTCGGCCCAGATCGCGGTCGAGGCGCGCGGCCTGCGCATCGTGGCATCAGGCGACTACAAGCGTGCGCCCGACCGCACGTGCCGGCCGTTCGAGCCAGTTCCGTGCGATGTCTTCATCACCGAGGCCACTTTCGGGCTGCCGGTGTTCCGCCATCCGGATACCGCCGGCGAAGTGGCCAAGCTGCTCGCTTCGCTGGCGCTGTTTCCCGACCGCTGCCACGTCATCGGCGCCTATGCGCTGGGCAAGGCGCAGCGCCTGATCGCGCTGATCCGGGATGCGGGCTATGACCGGCCCATCTATGTGCATGGCGCGATGGAGAAGCTGATCGCCTTCTACGAGGCGGAAGGCGTGCCGCTCGGCGAGACCCGCAAGGTGGTGGCCGCCACGCGCAAGACGCTGAAGGGCGAAATCGTGATCTGCCCGCCCAGCGCCATCCAGGACCTGTGGGCACGGCAGTTGCCCGACCCGGTGACGGCGTTCGCCTCCGGCTGGATGCGGATCAGGGCACGCGCCCGGCAGAAGGGCGTCGAACTGCCGCTGATCGTCTCGGATCATGCTGACTGGGATGACCTGTGCGCCACGATCCGCGAAGTCGGCGCGCCGGAAGTCTGGGTGACGCATGGCCAGGAAGATGCCCTTGTGCGCTGGTGCGACATCAACGGGGTCCGCGCCAGGCCGCTCAGGCTGGCCGGCTACGGCGACGATGGCGAGGCGGAGGCGGAGATCCCGGAGGCAGCCCGATGAGCGCCGATCTCAATGGTTTCGCATGGCTGCTCGACCGTCTCGCCTATGAGCCGAGGCGCAACGGCAAGCTTGCCCTGATCAGCGATTATTTCAGGGCGACGCCCGACCCGGAGCGCGGCTTTGCGCTGGCGGCCATGACTGGGCGGCTCTCCTTCCCCAATGCCAAGGCCGGGATGGTCCGGGCGCTGATTGCGGAGCGCGTCGACCCTGAACTGTTCGCGCTGTCCTACGACTATGTCGGCGATCTCAGCGAGACGGTGGCGCTGATGTGGCCCGCATCGCATGGCGCGGTCGGCCACAACCGCCCGCCGCCGACGCTGGCGGACATTGTCGAAACCCTTGCCGCGACGGACAAGCGCGCCCTGCCGGCGCTGCTCGCAGCGTGGCTCGACACGCTCGATGAGACGGGCCGCTGGGCGCTGCTCAAGCTGATCACCGGCGGCTTGCGCATCGGCGTCTCGGCCCGCCTCGCCAAGACGGCGCTGGCGGCGCTGGGCAGCTTCGAGGCCGACGACATCGAACAGGTCTGGCACGGGCTCGAGCCGCCCTATGCGGCGCTGTTCGCCTGGGTCGAGGGGCGCGGTCCGAGGCCCGAGGCGACCGATCCCGCGCCGTTCAGGCCGGCCATGCTGGCGCACCCTCTAGAGGACGCGGATTTCGACCGGCTTGATCCGGGCGATTTCGCCGCCGAGTGGAAATGGGACGGCATCCGCATCCAGGCCGCGTCGGGGTTGAGTGCCGAAGGCCGGCGCATCACGCGGCTTTACTCGCGCACCGGCGAGGACATCTCGGGCGCTTTTCCGGATCTGGCCGAACAGATCACGTTCGAGGGCGCGATCGACGGCGAGTTGCTCATTCTGGTCGATGGCCGGGTGCAGAGCTTCAACGTGCTGCAGCAGCGGTTGAACCGCAAGACCGTGAGCGCCAGGCTGATCGCGGAGCATCCCGCCCACATCCGCGCCTACGACATCCTGTTCGACGGCACGGACGACGTGCGGGCGCTGCCGCTCTGCGAGCGCAGACAGCGGCTCGAAGCGTTCATCGCGCGCCATGGCGGGAAACGGATCGACTTGTCCGCGCAACTTTCCTTTGCCAGTTGGGATGATCTTGCGGCCGCCCGTGCCGAACCTGCCAGCGTCGGCGCAGGGCCTGATGCCGATGCGATCGAGGGGCTGATGCTGAAGCGCCGGGATGCGCCCTATCTGCCCGGCCGTCCCAAGGGGCTCTGGTACAAGTGGAAGCGTGACCCGGCGTTGCTTGACTGCGTGTTGATGTATGCCCAGCGCGGACACGGCAAGCGCTCATCCTTCTATTCGGACTTCACCTTTGGCTGCTGGACCGCCGAAGATGTGCTGGTGCCGGTCGGCAAGGCCTATTTCGGCTTCACCGACGAGGAACTGGCGCAACTTGACCGCTTTGTGCGCAAGAACACGATCAACCGCTTCGGGCCGGTGCGGGAGGTGACGCATGAGGCCGGTGCAGGGCTCGTGCTGGAAATCGCGTTCGAAGGCATCCAGCGCTCGACCCGGCACAAGTCGGGCGTGGCAATGCGCTTTCCCCGCATCAACCGCATCCGCTGGGACAAGCCGCCGCGCGAGGCTGACCGGATGGAGACGATCGAGGCGATGCTGGTGAAAATCGAGGCGCGTGCGACAAGCTCATGAACCTTTGCACGCCGCCACGCGTATGAAGCACATGCTGAAAATCATCTGCGCCCTTGGCTTCGCCTTGCTCACCGGTTCGATCATCTGGGCGTTCGGCCGCGCGCCGTTCTGGCCGGCGGTGTCCGAGATCGTCGCCAACCCGTGGGGCGTGGTGACGCTGGTCGATCTTTATCTCGGCTTCCTGATCTTCGGCATCGTGATCGCGCGCTTCGAACCGAACCGGGGGCTGGCGGTGGGCATGATCGCGGCCATGCCTTTCCTCGGAAATGTGGTGCCGCTCGCCTGGCTGGCCTGGCGCGGGTTGGACCTGGTCAAGCCGGCGCGAGGCTGACCGCGTGGCAAAGACCCTCTGCCTGATCGGCATCGCGCTTCTTGCGGCAGCCAAGGTCTGGGCCGGAATGACGGGCGACCTTGCCGCCACCCTGGCCGAGGCCGGCAATGACCCGTGGGGCGTCGTGGCGCTGATCGCGCTTTACGGCGGCATGGCCGGAGTGCTGATGGTGATCTTTCGGATCGAGCCGGACCGGCGCATCGCGCTTGGGGTGCTCGCTGCGGCTCCGCTCGTCGGCAACATCGCGCTGGCGGGCTGGTTCGCCTTTCGCGGGCTTGGGCTGATCAGGGACCGAACAGGCCGTTGATCAACTGGACCGCCATGGCCACGGCAAAGCAGCACAGCCCCGCCATGGCGAAATAGCCGGAAAACCGGAAGAACATGTCACGGAGGGCGACGCCGATGACTTGCTGCGCGAAGCGGGGATCGGGCCGCTCGTTCGGCTCGAGCAGCACCCACAATTCGGTCCGCTTGTAGGGCTTGGCAGGTGAACGCTGCGCCTTCACGGCCAGCACGCCGGCGCTCAGCATCATGAAGACCGCGCCTGACTTGAGCGCGACAAGCGGGTAGCCCGCCATGCCGATCATGAAGCAGAAGATCGCCAGGCAGGCAAAGCCGCTGGCGCGGGACACCGACAGGTAGGCCATGTCGTTCAACCGGGACCAATCCACGGCTCGTCTCCCGGTGCGCTGTCACATTCGTATTAAGCTACGTGGCCCGAAAGCCGGCATCAACTGCGCCGAAGCTGACAGACCCGGAGGGTTACGAGATCGTGAACGCCGCGGCGTCAGCCGCTGCGGGCCGTCATGTTGAGCAAGGTCGGGATGGTCAGGAACAGGATGCCGCCGAGCCAGATCCAGAGCGAGGTCGGCGTGCTTTCCCTGAGGCCCTTGCCGCGCTCGTAGATGGCGGCCGGGATGCCGCCGAAGGCCAGCGTCAGCGCCGACAGGAAGAGCGAGGTGAAATAAAACTGCAGGATCGGCGAGGTGATGAAGAAACCCGCCGCAAACGGCTTCATCAGGATGAAGACCGGGTCGAAATAGGCCGAAAAATGCATGCCGTTGAGCAGGGACATGCCGGCGATGCCAACGAAGATGCCGTCCTTGCGCAGCATGTCCTCGCGCTGATCGGTCTTTGGCTCGCTCATGGCTTTGGCGCCTCCAGGATGGTCGGCACCCAGCCCATGGCGGCGAAGCTGACGAACAGGACAAGCCGCACGAACAGGACCCAGACAACTGTCAGGAGCACCACCACACGCTCATGCACGGCGAAGGGCGTGACGAGCTGCACGGCGTTGACGGCCGGCTGCGTGATCTGGCGGAAGACGGTCCAGATCACCTTGTCGCTGCCTTCGGGGAAGAACAGCGACAGCACGAAGCGCCCCATCAGCGTGTACATCAACGCAGCCAGAGCCAGATTGGGGATCTGGTAGAGCCAGAACAATCCCTGGCTGTCGACGTCCGTCATGAAAGCAGGTCCTCGCGGGAACAACAGGCGCACACGCTCCTGTCGTCACTTAAAATGAAAAAAGGGGCGGAACAAGCCGCCCCTTCAAGTCGATGAGGTCAGCAGGCCTGGCGGCCTGCCGGCCATCAGCCAGTCTTCTCGATCATCACGGCCGCGCCGCGCGGGCGACGGATGTCGTCGATGAAGTTCTGCATTTCCATGTTCGGCGCCGTGGTGAACTTCGACACGAGCCACATCGTGATGAAGCCGATCGGCATGCCGAACAGGCCTGCAGAGATGTTGGCGACGTTGAAGTAGCCGACGCGCGATGCCAGCGGGTGGTTGATAGCCACCATGCCTTGCTGGAAGATCTGAGGCTGTTCGGCCTTCAGCTTGGCGATGTCAACCAGCGCCGCGCCCGTGACCGGGTTGACGTTGGAATACATGCCCATCACGTTGACGCCGAAGCCCGGGAAGTAGCGGGTGACGACGAGGTAGGTCAGCGTGGCCAGGAAACCGGCCCAGATGCCCGCCACGGCGGCGGCCGAGGTGGTCTTCTTGGACCAGATGCCCATGACGAGCGCCGGGAACAGGCCTGCCGCAGCAAGCGAGAAGGCCCATGCGACCATGGCCACGATGTCTGCCGGACGCCCCGACGCCACGTAGGCGGCGAGGATCGCCACGACCACCAGAAGGACGCGCGCGATGATGAGCTTGCGCTCGACCGGTGCGTTCTTGTTGATCATGCGCGAGTAGACATCGTGCGACAGCGCGTTGGCGATGGCGAGCAGGAGCCCGTCAGCGGTCGAGAGCGCGGCAGCCAGGCCGCCGGCGGCGACGAGGCCGGAGACGACGTAAGGAAGGCCCGCGATTTCAGGCGTGGCGATCACGATCGCGTCGGCCTGGATGGCGAAGTTCGACAGGCCGAGAATGCCGTTGTGGCCGGCGATCCTGCCGCAGGCTGCGGTGATCGAGGCGACATCCGCCGCATTCACGCCGCAGATCTGGACAAGGCCGATCTTGCCATAGCTGTAGATCCAGGCCGGCAACTGGCCGAGAGGCTTGCCGATGACGTTCTCGAACACCTCGAGCTTCGCGAAGGCGGCATAGGCCGGCGCCGTGAAGTAGAGGATGAAGATGAACAGCAAGGTCCAGGCCACCGACTGACGGGCTTCACGAACCGATGGGGTGGTGAAGTAGCGCATCAGGACGTGCGGCAAGGACGCGGTGCCCACCATCAGGCAGAGCACAAGCGCAAAGAAGTTCAAGGGGTCGTAGCGGGCGAAAGGCACGATGTGCGATGCGGTCGCTGCAACGCCGAGCGCCGCTTCCTTCACCTGGATCTGCGACAGCACGTTGCCGTAGGTCAGTTGCGGGATCGGAATGCCGAACTTCTGCGTCGAGAGAATGACGACCGGAACGAGGTAGGCGATGATCAGCACGATGTACTGGGCCACCTGGGTCCAGGTCACCGCGCGCATGCCGCCGAGCATCGAGCAGACCAGAATGCCGACGAGGCCGACGAACACCGCCAGTTCGAACGACATGCCGAGCAGGCGCGCGCCGATCAGGCCGGTGCCGACGATCTGCGCCACCACGTAGGTGAACGAGCAGCTCATCAGGACGACGATGCCAGCGATGCGGGCCGCATTGCCCCCGAAGCGGAAGGCGAGGAAGTCGGGCACGGTGTAGCAGCCGAACTTGCGCAGGTAAGGCGCGATCAGCGTCGCCACCAGCACGTAGCCGCCGGTCCAGCCCAGGATGAAGGCGAGGCCGTCATAACCGAGCAGGTAGAGCGTGCCGGCCATGCCGATGAACGAAGCCGCGCTCATCCAGTCGGCTGCGGTCGCCATGCCGTTGTAGAAGGACGGCACCTTGCGGCCCGCGACGTAATACTCGTCGACCTGCATGGTGCGGGAGAGAATGCCGATCGCGGCATAGACACCGATCGTGAAGGCCACGAACAGGTAGCCGAGGATGTGGTTGGGAACGCCGACGCGCTCCAGAATCGCGATGAAGATCACGAAGGCAAGGAACCCACCCGTGTAGATGGTGTAGATCCGGCCCAGATTTGAGGTGAAATCACCTTTTTTTGCTTCGGTTGCCATGGTGCTTTTCCCCTCAATCGTCTTCGGCCATGCCGTATTTGCGATCGACCTTGTCCTGTGCTCCCGAGAACCAGAACAACTGCACCACGAACACGATCAGCGAGCCTTGCGCGGCCATGTAGAAGCCCAGCGGAAAGCCGAGGATCTTGATGCCGTTCAGCGAAGGCGCGAACATATGGATGAAAAAGGAAAAGAAGGCCCAGATGCCTATCATGATGTAGGTCAGGCGTTGGGTCGCTGCCCAATGCGCCTGAACCTTGTTTGGTTCGCTCATCTTGCGTTTCTCCCGATGCAGCCACACGCGGGGTCCGGACGCCCCGTCACTGCAGCCTGCGACAGTCAGCTTTCCGGGAATTGTAAACCCGGTTTAACCGATGTGGCATGAATAGGGCGGACGGTATTTGCCGGATAGTCCTACTTAAGACTCATGCAAGGCTTCTTTGCATGGGCGACGCTTTCCCGCATGGGGACGTTTCCCTGTCTTCAGGCATTCACGTGCGCTGCAGCAAAGACCGCGGTGCGTCACGTCAGGATTCCAGAAACGCGGATGGGTCTCAGCCGCGTCACAAGCCTTGCCAGATGCGAGGCGAAGTGGCCTAACTTGCGCAACAAGACGAAAAGTCATTTTCGCGCATGGAGGAATGCCAGATGAGCGCCGAGAACGGCCCTTCGATCCTGATTGCCGATGATCATCCGCTGTTTCGGGGAGCGCTGCGGCAGGCGCTCGTGTCAGCGATGCCCGGCACGGCCCTGGCCGAAGCCGGCTCGTTCGACGAGGTCACGAAAATGCTCGCGGGGGGGCTCGACATCGACCTCGTCCTGCTCGATCTCACCATGCCGGGCGTTCAGGGCTTCTCGGGGCTGCTGTTCCTCCGGGCGGATTATCCGCAGGTTCCGGTCATGGTCGTCTCGGCCAATGACGATCCGGGCGTGGTCCGGCGCTGCATCGGCTTCGGCGCGCTCGGCTTCATGCCGAAGACGCTCGATGCGGAGCAGATGGCGCTGGCGGTTCAATCGGTGCTGGATGGCAATGTCTGGGTGCCGCAGGGCATCGATCTGAACGCCAGCCAGGACACCGAAACCGCCGGCACGATCAAGCGCCTGCTGACGCTGACACCGCAGCAGGTGCGCGTGCTGATGATGCTGTCGGAGGGGTTGCTCAACAAGCAGATCGCCTACGAACTGGGCGTCTCGGAGGCGACCGTGAAAGCGCATGTCTCGGCCATCCTGCAGAAACTCGATGTTGACAGCCGGACCCAAGCCGTGATCCTCGCCGCCAAGATCGCCGCAACGGGCTGGAGCCCGAACGAAGCGGCACAACAGAACTCGGCAGCGTGAAGCGGGACGGAGCAATCCGCCGCGGCTGGCGCTGCCGCCAGCACCTCGAAGGTTGATCCGCATGGCAGACCCCAAGCTCGAACGCGTCATCGGCGGCTCGCCCGTCAGCGTCATCGTCAAGCTGATCTTCCTGTCGCTGATCGTTGGCGCGATCATGGCCTTTCTGGGCCTGACGCCGCGCAACCTGTTCAGCGCCATCGGCAACTTCATCTCCTCGATCCTCAATCTCGGCACCGACGCCATCCGCGACGTGGCGCAGTGGATCGTGGCGGGGGCGCTGATCGTGGTGCCGATCTGGCTGGTCCTGCGTCTGCTCGGGCGGAAGTAGCCCGCGCGATCAGACTGCCGCCCGCGCCAGTTCGGCTGCGCGGCGGCCCGTCACGTCGCCGAGGCCGGACAGGCCCTCACGGTCGAGAAAGGCGCTCAATCCGCGCTTGATCTCGCCGAAAAGCCCGGGGCCCTTGTAGATCAGCGCGGTGTAGAGCTGCACCAGCGTTGCGCCAGCCTCGATCTTGGCGAGCGCGCCTTGCCAATCCTCGACCCCGCCGACGCCGACCAGCGGCATGCGTCCTTCGAGGCGCAGCGCGGCCTGGGCCAGCACGCGCGTCGAGCGGGCAAAGAGCGGGCGGCCCGAAAGTCCGCCGATCTCGCCGCGATGGCCGCCCTTCAGCGACGGCGCCCGCTCGATCGTGGTGTTGGCGACGATCATGCCGTCGATGCCGCGCCGCAAGGCCACGGCGACGATGCCGTCGAGGTCGACCTCGCCGAGGTCCGGCGCGATCTTGAGCAGTACGGGTGTCCTTGCCTCCGTGGCAGCCTGGTCGCGCGCCTCGAGCGTGCGCGCAATCAGCGCATCGAGCTGCGCCTCGCCCTGCAGGTCACGCAGGCCGGGAGTGTTGGGCGATGACACGTTGATGGTCATGAAATCGCAAAGCGGGGCAAGCTTTCCGGCCAGCGCAGCATAGTCGCCCGCCCGGTCGGCCGATTCCTTGTTGGCCCCAAGGTTGACGCCCACGATGCCGGAGCGGGCGCGCCGCGCCGCCAGCCGCGCCGCGACCACATCGACGCCGACGCTGTTGAGCCCGTAGCGGTTGATCACGGCCCCGTCTTCCGGCAGCCGGAACACCCGCGGGCGCGCGTTTCCTGTTTGCGGCAACGGCGTCACGCCACCGATCTCGGTGAAGCCGACGCCAAGGCCCAGCACGCCGTCAATGGCTTCCGCGTGCTTGTCGAAGCCGGCGGCAAGGCCGATCGGGTTGGGAAAGGCGAGCCCGAAGGCGCCGACGCCAAGGCGCGGATCATCTTGCGGAGGCTTGCCGCGCGGCGTGATGGCAAGTGCCGCCACCGCCAGCCTGTGCGCCGTCTCGGGGTCGAGCGCATGGATCAAAGGACGCGCGAGATCGAAGAGGCCGGCCATCAGCGCATGTCCGCAGCGAAGATGTGGACGCCGTCGTCGCCGAGCGGCAAGGGCATGACCCAGCGCACCGCCGCCATGTCGAGCGGCCCATAAAGATGCGGAAACAGCGCGCCGCCGCGCGAAGGCTCCCAGACAAGGGCCGGGCCGAGCGCGGCCGCCTCGACGGCGATAAGCAGCAGTCCGGCCTGCCCGGCGAAATGCCGTCGGGCCGTTTCAGGTGCCTGCGCGCCGGTCGAAAAGTGGATGTAGCCATCGGCCAGGTCGATCGGCGCGCCGTGGAACACACCCGCCCGTTCGGCCCCGGCCCAATCATCCGCCGGATGGATCTTGTAGATCAAGGCTGTGACAGGCAGTTCTTGCGTGTGCAATTCCTGCATCTGCGGTTTCTGCATCTGCGGTTTCCTGTGGGTCGGCAGAGCCGGTCGCCGTTGCTGTAGTCGGCATGCGGGCGCGCTTCAACCCGTCATTCATCACCTCCCGCAACATCCGGGCGCTCTAGGCATGATGTCTGTTTCAAGGGCTAAATTCCTATGCTATGAGACCCGGTGACACACCTTCACGCGGAGCCGCCACATGCTGTCGCATGACCAGATCTGGGGCGCGATCGATGCGCTTGCCGAACGCTACCAGATGACGCCGTCGGGCCTCGCCAAGCGTGCGGGGCTTGATGCCACCACGTTCAACCGCTCCAAGCGCGTCGGCGCGGACGGACGCGAGCGCTGGCCCTCGACCGAATCCCTGGCCAAGATCCTGGCCGCGACAGGGGCGAATCTCGACGAGTTCATTGCGCTCGTGGCGAATATCGGCCGCAAGACCATGCGCCAGCGCACCATCCCGCTGATCGGCTTCGCGCAGGCCGGGAATGGCGGCTTCTTCGACGACAACGGCCTGCCGTCGGGCAATGGCTGGGACGAGGTCGCCTTTCCCGACATTTCGGACGAGCGCTGCTATGCGCTCGAAATCAACGGCGATTCGATGATGCCGCTGTACCGCGACGGCGACACCATCGTCGTCTCGCCCTCAGCCCCGGTCAGGCGCGGTGACCGGGTGGTGGTGCGCACCATCGAAGGCGAGGTGCTGGCCAAGGAACTCAAGCGCAAGACGCTGAAGACCGTCGAGCTCGCCTCGCTCAACCCAGAACATGCCGACCGGGTGCTGCAACTGGCGGACGTTTCGTTCATCGCGCGGGTGATCTGGGCAAGCCAGTAGGGGCAGTCAGGGAATTGCCTATTGCCACACCATCAGCGACAACCCCTTCGCCAGATAGACAGCGCTCACGGCCAGGATGATCGTACGGCTCCAGCTTCTGAAGGCTTTTTCGCTGATGCGTTTCAGCACCTCGGCCGCAAGCGTCGCTCCCAGCATGGCGATGGCGACGGAACCGGCATAGACCCAACCCGGGAAGATGTCGCCGATGCCCGCGAAGGCTCCGAAGAAGGCTATGCGCTGCAGATGCGCCAGCACCTGGGACGTCGCCTTCGTGGCGACCACCGCGCGCCGGTCCATTTCGGCGCGCTGGAAGAAGACGTCGAGCACGTTGCCGGCCACGCCTGCGATAAGCTGCACGAACATCACCAGCGCGCCACACAGCACCGGCGCGCCCTTGCGCCGTATGTCCGGCACCCAGCGCATCGGCAGCGCGAGAATGAGGAACGGCGTGATGCCCATGGCGATGTAGACCACGGCCTTGTCCGGAACTGCCGCAACCAGCTTCATCAACAGGAACACGGCGAACGAGCCGACCGCATAACCCGCGATGATGCGCCAGTCGATGTAGCCGCGCCAGAGCCAGGCCCGCCAGCCGTTCGACGCCACCTGCGTCACGCCATGCAGCACCATGGCCGCCGTCACAGGCATCAGCATCAGCAGGATGCCCATCAGGATCATGCCGCCGGCCATGCCGACCACGCCGGACAGGATCGACGTGGCGAGGACGGAGACGGCGGCGAGGCTGAGGGCGAGCGGGGTCAGCATCAGGGTCGGCAATCGCCAATGGGCCGTCGGCAAACGGGGGAACGCATCTACTGTCGCGTGCCGACTGCCGGCTGCCGATTTTCAACAAAGGCCGCATGCTCGGCGATCAGCCCGCCGCTGAGCGCCTTCTCGATCAGGGCGCGGGTGTTGGCGACGCCGTAGATCGCCGTGAACGAGCCGAAGCGCGGGCCCTGATCTTCGCCGAACAGCACCTGGTAGACCGCCTTCCAGAACTCGCCGTTGACGCTGGGGCGCTCGGGCGTCGCACCCTTGGCGGCGAAATTCTGATAGCGCTGAACAGTGCGGGCGATGTCGAGCGCTACTTCTTGCAACATCTCGGGCGAGGCGTCGGCCGGCGCGTCCGCCAAGGCCGCCGCCAGCCGCGCAAGCGCTTCGGCTTCCACCTCATCAGCAGCGCGATAGGTCTTGGCCGGCTTCACGAAATCGCGGAAATAGGCGATGGCGTACCCGATCAGCCCGTCGAGCTTCGGATGCGTCGCGGGTGAGACACCTGGCGCATAACGCTGCAGGAAGGCCCAGAGCACGGCTTTGTCCTCGGTGTTGGCGACAGCCACGAGGTTGAGCAGCAGCCCGAAGCTGACCTGCGTGCGGGGCGCATTATCGCCGTCGCCGCCAGCCTGCGCCACGATTTCGGGCGCAGGCGGCTGGCCGGCATGGATGTGCCAGGCCGGGTTGCCGAGCCGGTTCTTCCAGTCCTGACGGTCATAGCCTGCCAATGCCTGCTGATAATCATCGACAGCGCGGGGGATCACGTCGAAATGCAGCTTCTTGGCCTCGCGTGGCCGCGAATACATGAACAGGGACAGGCTTTCGGCTGAACCATAGCCAAGCCACTCGTCGATGGTCAGGCCGTTGCCCTTGGACTTGGAAATCTTCTGGCCCTTCTCGTCGAGGAAGAGTTCGTAGTTGAAGCCGTCTGGCGGGGAACTGCCCAACGCCCGCGTGATCTCGCCGGAGAGCTTGACCGAGTCGATCAGGTCCTTGCCGGCCATCTCGTAATCCACGCCAAGCGCGACCCAGCGCATGGCCCAGTCCGGCTTCCATTGCAGCTTGCATTGGCCGCCGGTGACCGGCGTCTCGAAGCGCTCGCCCGTGTCGGGGTCACGCCAGATGATGGTGCCGGCCTTCACGTCGCGCTCCTCCACCGGCACCTGCATGACCACGCGGGTCTTCGGGTGAATCGGCAGGAACGGCGAGTAGGTCGAGGCGCGCTCCTCGCGCAGCGACGCCACCATGATCTTCATGATGGGCTCGAAGCGCTCCAGCATCAGCAGGAGCGTCTTGTCGAACAGCCCCGCCCTGTAGCTTTCGGTCGACGACTGGAAGCAGTAGGCGAAGCCGAAACGGTCGAGAAAGGCACGCAGCATGGCGTTGTTGTGGTGCGCGAAGCTCTCGTAGAGGCCGAACGGGTCCGGCACCTCGGTCAGCGGCCTCCCAAGGTGCTTCGCCAGCATCTCCTTGTTGGGCACGTTGTCAGGCACCTTGCGCAGGCCATCCATGTCGTCCGAGAAAGCGATCAGCCGCGTCGGGACCTTGCCCTCGGTCAGCACCTCGAAGGCTTTCCGCACCATGGAGGTGCGCGCCACCTCGCCGAACGTGCCGATGTGCGGCAACCCGGACGGGCCGTAGCCAGTCTCGAACAGAACGTCTTTCTTGCCGGATTTCGCGATCCGCGCCACGAGCTTGCGGGCTTCCTCGAATGGCCAGGCGGCAGAGGTGCGGGCGGCGTCGACAAGGGCGGGATCGAAGGCGGTCATGATGTCTTCATTCAGGCTCGAGGGCCAGCGGTTGTGACGAAGCGCGCGCGTGCCGTCAACTTCGGCGTCGGCACAGGCTTCAGAAGGGGCTGACCGGAAAATAGCGCAGGAAAATCCTGGCATAGGTGCCGTCGTCCCACAGCATCTGCAGCGCAAAGTCGACGGATGGCTTCAGATAGACCTCGTCAGGGCGCAGCACGAACCCGATGCCCTCGCCGAAGTGGCGCACGCTCAGGTAAGGTCCGCCGGCAAAGCGATAGCCTTGGCCCCGCGCGCCCAGCCAGATGGCCCCGGCCTGCCCGTCGCCAAAGACGAGGTCGACCTCGCCGCGCTGGAGCATCAGCAGCGCGCTTTCAAGGTCGAGCGTCTCGCTGAGGCGCGCGTTGGGAAAATGTTCCGCCAGGAAAGCGGCGTGCGCGCTTTCGCGCGGCACCGCAACGCGCACACCGGCCAGCCCCGCATCGATGCGCGCCGCATCGAAGCTGCCCGGGCCGACGAAGCGGGCGGGAAAACGGTGATAGACGCGGCTGACATGGAAGCGCGACTTGAGCTGGCCGGAGATGGGAATGGCGGCGGCGATGACATCCGCCTGGCCGTCAGCAAGTGTCTGCAGCAGCGTGTCGAAGCGGCGAGCCTGGATGGTGCAATTGACATTCAGCCGCTCGCAGACGGCGCGCATCAGATCGACCGAAAAGCCGACCGGCTGGCCGTCCGGGTCGGCGAAATGCAGCGGCGGGAACTCGTCGTCGGTGATGACGCGCAGGTTGCGCGGGATCGGCCCCTCGGGCCGCTCGCTGCGCACCCGCGGGTCGCCATGGAACGGGATGACGACGCGCTCGCGGGCTGACGGCGCAGGTTGCGCGGCGAGTGGCGGGGTCAGCGGCAGGAGCCAGGCGAGCATCGCCATGAGGACAGCGCTTCTGATCATGCGAAAGCGGTGACCCAGGATCGCGCGCCGGTCAAGGCGCGAGACGGTTCCGCCTCACCCTGCCGCCCGCTCCTCCACCCCGCACCATTCGGCCACGAACAGGGCCATCGCGGTGGTGATGCGCTTCAGCGACGACACGCTCACCACCTCATCGAAGCCGTGGATGTTCTTCGAGATCGGGCCATAGCACAGCGCCGGGATCCTGTCGTAGAGCGCGTAGACGCGGGTATCGAGATAGGCCGGCGTCATGAAGGTCTGCAACTGCTGGCCGGTCGCGCCGAAATGGGCCCGGCCCAGCACGGCTTCCGCCTCGGAGCCCGGCTCCAGGACATAGCCCTCCGCCATGAAGCCATTGAAATTGACGGTCGGCGGGTTGTTGGCGAGGTAGCGGTCCTGCCTCGCGAACGCCATCACCCACGCCTCGACCTCGCGGGCGGCGTCTTTTGCGCTCTGGCCAGGATAGAGCGCGAAACGGCACTGCACCTTGCACCAGCACGGCACGGACGAACCCCAATCGCCGCCCTCGATCTTGCCGATGTTGAGGTTGATCGGGTGGGCCTCGTTCTCGAAATGCTCCACACCAGCCTTGCGGGCGTTGACCTCGGCTTCGAGCCGCCTCAGGTCCGCGATGACGCGATACGCGGCGTCAATGGCGTTGGCGCCCTGCCCCATCTCGCGCACATGCACGGGCTGGCCGCGCACCTCGATCTCGAACCAGAGCACGCCGGCATTGGCGCGCACCAGCTTCTCCTCTTCGGGCTCGGGGATCAGCACCGCGTCTGCCGTGTAGCCGCGCAGGTGGGTCATCAGCGCGCCGTTGCCGGTCGATTCTTCCTCCACGACCGATTGCAGGTAGACCGTCGCGGCAGGCTGCAGGCCGATCCGCGTCAGGGCATCGAGCGCGGCAAAGCTGGCGGCGTGGCCGGCCTTCATGTCCGCACCCCCGCGCCCGTGCAGCCAGTCGCCGACGATGGCCGGCTCGTAAGGCGGATGGCTCCACATGTCGGCCGGGCCGGTCGGCACCACATCGACATGGCCCTGCAGGATGAGCGAACGGCCCGTCTCGTCGCGCGGGCGGTGGATGCCGACCACGATGGGCGCGTTGGAATGCTCGGGCGAGATCGGCCCTGCCCCCGGATGGCGCGAGATGGCGTCATGGTCCATGTCGAAGCGGTCCAGCTTCAGCCCGCGCCGCTTCATTTCGCGAAACAGGAAATCCTGCACCGCATGCTCGGCTCCGCGTTGGGAGGGAAAGCGGATCAGCGCCTTGGTGAATTCGAGCTGTTCGGCGAAGCCGTCCTCGACCGACGCCTTGATGCGGGCGGACAGAGCGGGATCGAGCTTGGACAACGTGGTCATGCGAGGGCCATCTGGTGCGAGGTCGCCCTGATTGGTGGCTCCGCGCGCACCCTTGTCAACCGCGCGGCGCGCGGGGCTGGACGCACCGAACGCGGGCGGCTCAGGCGCCCGGCATCCGCAGCCCCAGCATCTGGCGGGCCTCGCGCCACGTCGCGACAGGGCGGTTGTGCTTGTCGCACAGATCAACCGCGCGCCTGACCAGCGCGGCGTTGGACGGCGCGAGCGTGTCCTTGCCGAGGCGGACATTGTCCTCCATGCCGGTGCGGGTATGGCCGCCCCTGGCGATCGACCATTCATTGACGGTGATCTGGTCCGGCCCGATGCCCGCCGCGCACCACATTGCATCCGGGCTGAGGCGCTTCAGCGTCTCGATGTAGAAATCGAAGATCGCCTCGTCCGCCGGCATGGCGTTCTTCACGCCCATGACGAATTGCACATAGAGCTTGCCCTTGATCCGGCCATCTGCCGCCATCCGTGCCGCCTGCACGATATGCGACAGATCGAACGCCTCGATCTCGGGCTTGATGTCGTAGGCGACCATCTCGCTCGCCAGCCAGTCGACCAGATCGGGCGCATTGTCATACACGCGGGTCGGGAAGTTCACCGAGCCGACGCTGAGCGAGGCCATGTCGGGCCTCAGCGGCAGCATGCCGCCGCGGGCCTGGCCAGAACCGGCACGACCGCCGGTCGAGAGCTGCACGATCAGGCCCGGGCAGCGCTTCTCCAGCCCCTCCTTCAACCGCGCGAAGCGCTCCGGGTCGAGCGTGCCCTTGCCCTCGTCATCGCGCACGTGGCAGTGCGCGATCGAAGCCCCGGCCTCGAAGGCCTCGTGGGTCGACTCGATCTGCTCCGCAATCGTGATCGGCACAGCGGGGTTGTTGGCCTTGGTCGGCAGCGAGCCGGTGATGGCGACGCAGATGATGCAAGGACTGTTCGACGGGTTGTTCGCGGCATTGGTCATGGCGGATCTCACAGATCGAAGAATACCGTTTCGGCATCACCCTGCATGCGGATGTCGAAGCGCCAGATGCCGGGCGCGGTCTGGCGCGCCAGCAATGTGTGCCGGCGCTCGGGCGGCGCCGCAGCGAACACCGGATCGGCAGCGTTTTGCGCGTCGCCGTCGAAATAGACGCGGGTGAACAGGTGCATCAGAAGCCCGCGCATGGTGACGATGACATTGATGTGCGGCGCCTCGGCTGCCGACGGCGCGCCGGGCCTGATGGTGGAGAAGCGGAATGCGCCCTCGCCAAGCGTGCCGGTGCCCATGCGGCCAAAACCGGTGAAGCGCGTGTTGCGCGCCGCTTCGGTCGCATAGGCGCCCGTCCCGTCGGCCTGCCAGATCTCGATCATGGCATCGGTGACGGGCTGGCCCGCGCCATCGATCACCTGACCCTCCAGAACGATGCGCTCGCCTTGCGTGGTCTCGTCCGCCATGTCCGGACCAGCGACCGAAACCCAGTCATAGCCATACTGCTGCGGCGCCAGCCCGTAGGCGAAATACGGTCCGACAGTCTGCGACGGCGTCTGTCCGAGAAGCCCGGTGTCGCTCGCGTCTTGGTTGCTCATCTCCTCGCCACCCATCAGTGGTTCTCCCAGATGGCGGCATTTTCGCCACGCAGCACGATGTCGAAGACATAGCCCAGCGCATAGCCTTCCTCGGTCACGTCGATGGAGAAACGCGCGACCATGCGCTCGCGGCTCCTGGCCGGAACGCCGAGGTAGATCGGGTCCAGCGCCAGCAGCGGATCACCAGGGAAATACATCTGCGTCACCAGCCGCTGGCCGAACTGATGCCCGAACAGCGAGAAATGGATGTGGTTCGGCCGCCACGCATTGACATGATTGCCCCACGGATACGCACCCGGCTTGATGGTGAGGAAACGGTAGCGGCCCTGCGCGTCGGTGATGCAGCGCCCGCCGCCGAAGAAATTCGGATCAAGCGGGGCAGCATGCTGGTCGACCACATGGATGTAGCGGCCCGCCGCATTGGCCTGCCAGATCTCGACCAGCGTGTTGGCCAACGGCCGACCGCCCTCATCCAGCACCCGGCCGGTGACAATGATGCGCTCGCCCAGCGGCTCGGCATCCTTTGCGCCGTTGACCGTGAGGTCGGCATCGCCCGCGCTGATCCGGTCATGCCCGTAGACAGGCGCCGCCAGCGACACGCCCTTGATCGGGATCAGCGGCCTGGTCGGACCGCGCAGGGCCGTCGAGCGGTAGCCGCTGTCGAGATAGGCGGGATGCGAGGTGACATCGCGGGGGTTCAGAAGGGTCGGCATCCGAAATCTCCAGATTGCCAGTGTGAAAAACTCAGTGTTTTCTAGCATGCGCGAATGCAGAAACAACATCCTTGAGGCATGGGGTGGCCACGGGGCCGGCATGCGCCATATTGTGCGCCCGAATTGCCTGCCGAGGATGAGTTGCCATGCCAGAGCCCGCCCATCCTGATGGCGTGTATGACTATATCGTGGTCGGCGCCGGGACGGCAGGATGCGTCGTTGCCAACCGCCTCTCGGCCAACCCGAAGAACCGCGTGCTGCTGCTGGAAGGCGGCGGCAAGGACAACTGGATCTGGTTCCACATCCCGGTCGGGTATCTGTTCGCCATCGGCAATCCGCGCGCCGACTGGATGTTCGAGACGGAACAGGAGCCAGGTCTCAACGGCCGCAGCCTGAAGTATCCGCGTGGCAAGGTGCTCGGCGGCTCCTCCGCCATCAACGCCATGATCTCCATGCGCGGGCAAGCCGAGGACTACGATCACTGGCGGCAACTCGGGCTCGCCGGTTGGGGGTGGGATGACGTCAGGCCGGTGTTCAGGCGGCTGGACGACCATTTCCTTGGCGATACAGAGCACCATGGCGCCGGCGGCGAATGGCGCGTGGAGGAGCCGCGCCTACGCTGGCGCGTGCTCGACGCCATCCGCGATGCGGCGACCGAGATGGGCGTGCCGCAAACCTCGGATTTCAACACCGGCGACAACACCGGCGTCGGCTATTTCCACGTCAACCAGAAGCGGGGACTGCGCTGGTCGGCGGCGCGCGGCTTCCTGAAGCCGGTGTTGGGTCGCACCAATCTCAGGGTCGAAACCGGCGTGCTCGCCGAGAAGGTGCTGTTCGATGGCAAACGCGCCGTCGGCGTGCGCTTCAGTCGGGCCGGGCACGTCATGGAGGCAGCCGCGCGCGGCGAAGTCATCCTGTGCGCCGGTTCGATAGGCTCGGCTCAACTCCTGCAACTCTCGGGCGTCGGCCCGGCGGAATGGTCGCGCGAGCACGGCATCGCCACCGTTCTCGACAGGCCCGGCGTCGGGCGCAACCTGCAGGATCATCTGCAGCAGCGCGCCGTCTACAAGGTGCATGGCGTGAAGACGCTCAACGAAACCTATCACTCGCTGATGGGCCGGGGGCTGATGGGCCTCGAATATGCGCTGTTCCAGCGCGGGCCGCTGACCATGGCGCCGTCCCAGCTCGGCATCTTCACCCGGTCGTCACCGGACCAAGAACGCCCGAACATCCAGTTCCATGTCCAGCCGCTCAGCCTCGACCGGTTCGGTGATCCGCTGCACCGCTTTCCGGCCGTCACGGTGTCGGCGTGCAACCTCCGGCCGACCTCGCGCGGCGAAGTCCGGCTGCGCTCGGGCGATCCGGCCGCAAAGCCGATCATCGCGCCCAACTACCTCTCCACCGATGTGGACCGCGGGGTGGCGGCGGATGCGATCCGCGTGACGCGCCGTCTGATGGGGCAGAAGGCGGTGGCGCATTTCCGGCCCGAAGAATACCTGCCCGGTCCCTCCGTCGGCGACGATGCCGCCGCCCTGGCCAGGGCCGCAGGCGACATCGGCACCACGATCTTCCATCCGGTCGGCACCGCGAAGATGGGCCTTCCGTCCGACCCGATGGCCGTGGTGGATGAACGCCTGCGCGTGATCGGCCTGCAGGGCCTGAGGGTGATCGATGCTTCGGTGATACCGACGATCACGTCCGGCAACACCAACACCCCGACCGTGATGATCGCCGACAAGGGCGCCGCCATGGCGCTGGCGGACGGGCACGGCTAAAGGTCGCCCATCAATCGCGGCAGGAACAGCGCGATCTCCGGCATGAAGGTGACGAGCAGCAGCGCCAGCAGCATCGATGCGACGAACCACATCACCCACGGCACGGTCGACTCCATCGAGCAACCCGCGACCTTGCAGGTCACCATCAGGTTGACCGCCATGGGCGGCGTGAATTGGCCGATGGCAATATTCATCGTCATGATGATGCCGAACCACGTCAGGTCCCAGCCATAGGTCTTGGCGATGGGCAGGAGGATCGGCAGGAAAACCAGAAAAATGGAAACCCCGTCGATCAGCATCCCCGCGATCAGCAGGATGACCGTGATCGCCAGCAGCATCACCGTCTCGTTGGCGGTGAAGGCGATCAGCGTCTTGGCCGCGGCGTCGAACGAGCCCACCGTCGAGCCGGCATGGGCGAACACCGAGGCCAGCGCGATGATGATCATCACCACCGCCGCGATCTCGGCAGAATCGGCCAGCACCTTGTAGACGGCGGCGAAATCCAGCGTCCGGTAGACAATGATGCCGACAAACAGGCCGTAGAAGACCGCCACCACGGCGGCTTCCGTTGGCGTGAAGGCGCCCGAACGCATGCCGCCGAGGATGACGATGGGTGCGGCAAGGCCCCAGATCGCCTCCTTGAAGGTCTGCCAGAGCGGCGGGCGGGCATCGTTCGGATCGGCCATGCCGAAGCCGCCGCGCCTGCAGAGCCAGATGGCCGGAACAAGCAGGGACAGGCCCGCGAGAAGGCCGGGAACGAGGCCGCCGACAAACAGCGCGTTGAGCGACACGCCGGGCACCAGCACCGAATAGACGATGAAGGCGATCGATGGAGGGATCAGGATGGCGGTCGAGCCTGCCGCCGCCGTGAGGCTGGCGATGTAGGGGCGCGGGTAACCCTGCTTCAGCATGGCGGGCGCAAGCACCGCCGCCACCGCCGCCGCGTCCGCAGGGCCGGAGCCGGATATGCCGCCGAGGATCATGCAGACCAGCACCGCGACGACGGCGAGCCCGCCCGTGCGGTTGCCGACGCAGGCCGCCGCGAACCTGACAAGCCGTTCCGCCACGCCTGAGCGCTCGAACACCATGCCGGCGACGATGAAGACCGGCAGCGCAAGCAACGGATATTTGGCGATGCCTGTCCAGACATTGGTGGGAAAGGCCATGATGCCGAGCTTCTCGACACCGATGACCGTGACGCCGGCAATGCCAAGCGCGACGCCCAGCGGCATGCCGACAAACAACAGGCCGAAAAACAGCCCGAGCAGGATGATGGATCCTTCGAGCGCCATCTCAGCCGCCCGCCTTCGATGCCTGTTTGCGTGTTGTCTGCCAGACGCGTGCAAGCCGCCCGAGAATCCGCAGGCAGATGATGAAGCTCAGGACCGGCAAGGCCACGGTGTAGCGCCATTGCGGAATGCCGAGGCCGGGCGACATCACCTCGAAGCGGTATTCATCCCAGACGTAGGAGGCCGACAGCCAGGTCAGCAGCGCGAACAGGCCGAAGCAGGCCAGCAGGATGACAAGCTCGAGCTGCCTTTGCCGCTCGACCGCCAATCTTTCCACCACAAAGGTCAACCGGATGTGGCGGTTGGTGGCGAAGGCCGCGGATGCGCCGACCAGCGCCACCACGACCATCAGCGCCACCGACAATTCCTCGGTGAAGGCGAAGGAAGCGTTGGTGAAATAGCGCACCAGCACATTGCCGAAGGTGATGAGGCACAGCAGCCCCATCACGGCCGCGCCGATGACCCGTTCGACGCTTTCAGGCACGCGCGGCGGCTTCTCGCCGAGCTTGAGGCCCGGCTCCTGGATGTCCGCATGTTCGCTCATGGCGCCGGCAATTCGTCAGGCGCGGGCGGCGATGGCGGCTTCGGCTTTCTTGACAAGGTCGGCACCGATGTTCTGCGCCCATTTGTCGAACACGGGGCGCGTGGCCTTGGCGAAGGCCTGCTTCTCGGCGGCGGTCGATTGCACGGTCGCGACACCGCGCTTGGTCAATTCCTCATAGGACGAGCGGTCCGCATCGAGAACGCCGAGGCCGATGCGCGAGGCGCGGATGTTGGCGGTCGCGGCTTCCTTGGCCGAAGCACGCACCATCTCCTTGTCGGCTGCGGAGAACGTCTCCCAGACCGGCTTGGCGACATGGTAGATCGCGGCGTCGGCGCAGTAGTTCCACACCGTCAGGTGCTTCTGCGCCAGAGTGTCCATCTTCAGGCCGAGGAAGAGATTGACCGGATTCTCCTGCCCGTCGACCGCGCCCGACGACAGGGCGGGCTGCAGGTCGGCGAAGGACATCTGCACCGGGTTGGCGCCCATCGCATTGTAGATGTCGGCGAAGATCGCGCCCGCAGCGAAGCGGATTTTCAGGCCCTTGAGGTCATTCGGCTCGCGGATCGGGCGCTTGGAGTTGGAGATTTCGCGGAAGCCGTTCTCCCCCCAGGCCATCGGCACGACGTCGCGGGTTTCAAGCACCTTGAACAGGTCCTGACCCACCGGCCCGTTGATGATCGCGTCGAAAGCCTTGTGGTCCGGCATCAGGAACGGCATCGAGAACAGGGTGAGTTCCTTGACCTGCGGCGACAGGTTGATGGTCGACGACACCGTCATGTCGATCACGCCCTGGCGCATGGCCACCAGTTCGCGGGTCTGGTCGCCGCCGACCAGGCCGGAGCCGGGATAGACCTTCATGTTGATGCGCCCGTTCGAGCGCTGGCTGACCATCTCGGCCCAGCGGAAGGCGCCGTCCGCCATGGAGATCGGGCGGTTGCCGACGACCGAGACCTTGTACTCGGTCTTGAGGCTCTGGGCTTTCGAAACCCAGGGCATGGCGACGCCGGCGGCCGTGGCGCCCATCAGGATCGTGCGGCGCGAAATTGTGTTGGTCATGTGCGGTGCCTCCCAGGCGATTGTTCAGATGCCCGCTTTGTGCGGGCTTGATGGCAATGAAGCGGATTGCACCGATTTGCGCAATGGCTTGCGTGGAATGTTTGCCATCGGGCCTTCCAGACTCACAACGCCAGCAGTTCGCGCGCGGCCCTGGTGATCATCGCCGGTTTGATCCAGCAGGCATCCTCCAGCGTCGGCGCGAACGGCACCGGAATACGCGGCGAGGCCACGCGGCGGATGCCCTTGAGGCCCGGCACGGCTTCCGCCACCGTGGCGGCGACCTCCGCGCCGAAGCCGGACGCCCCGACGCCCTCCTGCACCACGACGAGACGCCCGGTCCGTTGCGCAGAGGCGACAATGGCCTCGCGGTCCCACGGCCAGAGCGTGCGCAGGTCGAACAGGTCGACGCCGATGCCGGCAGCGGAGAGTTCGGCGGCAGCGGTTTTCGCCACCGGCATGGCCTGCGCCCAACTGACGATGGTGACATCATCGCCGGCAGCCACATGCGCCGCCTTGCCGAACGGGATGGCTGGCCAGTCATCGGGCATGTCGGCGATGGTCTTGAACAGCGCCTTCGGCTCGAAGAACACCACAGGGTCATCGCTGCGCAGCGCGGTGCGCAGGAGGCCCGCCAGATCGAGCGCAGTCGACGGCGCCGCGACGACGAGGCCGGGCACGTTGACGAACCAGCTCTCGATGATCTGGCTGTGCTGCGCCGCCGAACCGGCCATAAGGCCATGCGGCATGCGCGCCACCAGGCTGGCCCGCGCCTGCCCGCCGAACATGTACCGCACCTTGGCGATCTGGTTCACCAGTTCGTCGATGGCCGGCATGACGAAATCGGCAATGCGCATCTCGATCACCGGGCGCGTGCCGACCAGCGCGGCGCCAAGGCCCGCCCCCATGATGGTCGATTCGGAGATCGGCGTGTTGACAACGCGCCTGGCCCCGAACTCCTGATGAAGGCCCTTGTACTGGGCGAAGATGCCGCCCATCTCGACATCTTCTCCAAGCACCCAGATCGTCGGATCGCGGCGCATCTCGTCGGCAAGCGTGCGGGCGGCGACCTCGCCCATGGTCAGGCTGTTGGCGCTCATGCCGGCACTCCGCTGGGGCCCATGTCAATGTCCTGCACATCCGAAAAGGCCTGCGCCAGGGGCGGATAGGGAAGCGTGCGGGCCCGCGCCTGCGCACGCGAGATGATCGCCTCGACCTCGGCATCAAGCGCGGCAAGTTCCGCCTCGGCCAGGCCAGCCGCAGCCAGCTTGGTCCGGGCCAGCGCCAGCGGGTCGCGCGCCAGGGCTGCGTCAAGATCGGCTGGCGAGCGGTATGCAGCCGGGTCGACCGAGACATGGCCGCTGAAACGATAGGTCTTTGCCCACAGAAAGCGCGGGCCGTCACCGGCGCGCGCCTCGGCGCCAAGGCGAAGCGCCGCCTCGCACACCGCCAGCGCATCATTGCCGTCGACGCGCTCGCCCGTGACGCCGCAGCTTTCGGCGCGGGCCAGCGGGCCGGGACCGGCCGTGGTGGTGCTCGAATGGGTGAAGGCCGAGAAGGTGTTGTCCTCGCAGACGAACAGCACCGGCAACCTGTAGATGGCGGCCCAGTTCATGCCTTCCAGAAACGGGCCGCGGTTGACGGCGCCATCGCCGAAGAAACACGCCACGATGGCGTCCGAACCGAGCAGCCTCAACCCTTGCGCGGCGCCGCAGGCGATCGGGATGCCGCCCGCCACGATGCCGTTGGCCCCCAGCATGCCGACCGAAAAGTCCGCGACATGCATCGAGCCGCCCTTGCCGCCGCACAGGCCGGCTTCCTTGCCATAAAGCTCGGCCATCATGCCGTCGAGATCGGAGCCCTTGGCCAGGGCGTGGCCATGGCCGCGATGGGTGCTGGTGATGCGGTCATCCGTGCGCAGCACGGAACAGACGCCGACGGCGACCGCCTCCTGGCCGGCCGAGGAATGGATGTAGCCGGGCATCTCGCCGGCCTTGTGGGCCGCCACGCACGTGTCCTCGAAAACACGGATGGTTTTCATCCGGCGGTAAAGTTCGCGCGGGAGCGCCGCGTCAGGCGTGTGGGGTGTCGGGTTTTGCATGTTGACCAGCCAGGAAGGGCGCGCAATGTCGCGGGCCGAAGACGCGGCGTCAAGCGCCGACCGGACGCTACTTCGGCAGGGTGAGCGACGCCCGGATGGCGCGAAACTGAGGCAGGCCCTTGCCGATGTCTTTCCGTGTCGTGTTGCACAGCAAGGTCGTTCGGCCTCGCGCCGTCTCGATCATCGAGACCACCATGCGGACATTCGCGGCATCCGGCCCGGCCTTGGGCGTGACCTGCAATTCGATGCCGCGGTAGCCTTCCTGGGTGAAGCGGCGTTCGGCGGTCACGGTCCCGATCAGTTCAAAGGTGCTGCGGATGAGCTTGCGCCATTCGGGCTTGTCGATGAGGGCGTTGATCTCCGCAACGGTCAACTGGTTGTTGGCCGCCGCCGCCTTGAAGCCCGCTTCGCAAACGAAGGCGCTCGTGCCGGCTGCGCCAGGCGTTCCAGAGATGGCAGCAATGCCGACGCCGACATCGAACTGGCGGCGCGTAGTCGGCTGCGTGCTGAAGCCCGCCGGTGGTGCGATGGCAAACCCGGTGGACGGGTCGGCGAACTGGGCCTGCGCCATCACAGGTGCCAGCAACGGCGCCGCCACCAGACCGGCACACACGGCAAGACATCGTCTGAGAGTTCGGGGCATGACCATCCTTCAACGACAGTGGAACAGACTTTTGCCGCGTTGGCGGCTCAAAAGATGGAAGGCCTCAGCGGCGCAGCCTGTCCTTGTAGGCGACGCCGCCCTTCATGATCAAGGGCATGTGGCGCCCCTGCCCGGTCAGCAGCGTCAGGTCCGCGAGCGGATCGCCATCGACGACGATCAGGTCGGCATGGGCTCCGGGGGCTATCGCGCCAATCTGTCCTGACATCTGGCAGATGCTCGCGGCATTGCCTGTCGCGTGGCTGATCACGTCATGTGCCGGCATCACCTTGCCGCGGATCAGGAACTCCTCGCTCTGCAGCCGGTGCATGTGGGTGCCGATCAGATCGGAGCCGTAGCCCATCATGACCCCTGCATCGCGCAGCACCTCGAGCGACCGCATGCCGCCCTTGCGCACCGTCTCGATCTTGGCGACTGAATCCGGCGGCAGGCCCAGGGAGGCCCCCTCGCTAGTCAGCGCCTCGTAGACGATCACGGTCGGCACCGCCCACGCGCCTTTCTGCTTCATCAGCCTGGCGGTTTCCGGCTCGATCAGGTTGGCGTGCTCGACCGAGAGGACGCCGCATTCCACCGCACGGCGGATCGCCTCGTCGGTGTAGAGATGGGCCGAGACATAGGTGCGCGCATTGCCCGCTTCCTCGACGATCGCCAGCAGTTCCTCGCGCGAGAAGCCGAGAAAGGCGATCGGGTCCGTCGGCGACGCAACCCCGCCATTGGCCATGACCTTGATGAACTGGGCACCCGCCTTGATCTCCTCGCGCGCGGCCTTTCGGCAAGCGTCGACCCCGTCCACCAGCCGGCCGAGCATGCCGAGCTTGCGGTCGAACCAACTGGTGTCGCGCGTGTCGAACCGGCCTCGGAAGTCGGAATGGCCGTTGGTCTGCGACAAGGCCTTGCAGCAGATCACGAGGCGCGGGCCGGCAATCAGGCCTTCGTCGGAGGCCATCTGAAGGCCGATGTCGGCGCCCGCAACGTCACGCACGGTGGTGAACCCGCGCATCAGCATCCCGTGCATGATCTCGGCCGTCCGATGGGCCAGGTAGCTGTCCGGCAGAAGAGCATTCTGCCCGAGATTGGTCATGGCGGCAGTGACGTGGACGTGGCAGTCGATCAGCCCGGGCATGAGGGTCTTGCCCTGAAGATCGATCACGCGCGCAGAAGGGCTGGAAATCGAGGTTTCCGACACTTCCATGATCCGGCCATCGGCCACCAGCACCGAGAGGCCGGTTCTGGCCCGGTCTGTGGCGCCGTCCACGATCGCGGCATTGCGGAACAGGATGGGTCTGGGTCTTGCTGGAGATCTGGCCATGTCGATTCCTCGGAGATGGAAGTCAGTTGCGTGTGTCGATGGCCCTTGCCGCATCGGCGAAAGGCAGCGCCAGCAGCGGCGCGAACAGGTTCAGCGCGGCAATCGTGCTGTCGGCATAGGCATTCTCGCGATCAAGCACGTTCATCGTGCCGATCATGCGGCCGAAGGCGATCACCGGGATGTTGATGCATGAACCGCAGCCCAGGCTTTCGATCAGGGCATGGTCCGGGAAGGCCCAGCGGATGTCGGCCATGGTCCGGCCGTGCCAGGGCTGAAGGCCGTCGATGACATGCGCGCCCCAGGGCGTCGGTCCCATCGGCTTGCGGCCCGTCAGCGGATAGGCGGCGGGATCGGAGGAATGGATTCGCTCGACCTCGGCGCCGCCCTCGACCACAACCAGGAGCGTGAACAGCCTGTGCCCGAACAACGACTTCACCGCGCCATCGACGCGGTGGTAGAGCGCGGCGGGCGAAGCTGCCTTCGCCAGCATCTGGCCGCAGGCGGCCAACTCGGTTGTCAGAGCGTCCATGGCGTCATCCTTTGTCATGCGCGGGAGCCTTCGTCATGGGCATGCCCGGGGCAAGCTGGTTGCGCTCGGGCAGCAGGCCGTCGGGTTTGAGCCGCAACAGCAGGATCAGCGCCAGCCCGACCATGATCTCGCGCGTGGCTGCGGCCTGCACCGGACTGACGCCCGGGACCACCTCAGCCATGAAGCGGGTCAACTCGAGAAACCCGATCAGCAGATAGGCCCCCAGCAGCGCCCCAAGCGGGCGTCCGACGCCGCCCGCCGTCACCGCCAGGAACACATAGATTGTGATGAGCGGCTGGTAGATCTCGGGCGCGACATAGCTGGTGTAGTGGCCGTAGATGGCGCCCGCGAGGGCCGCTATCGCAGCCGCCATGGAGAAAGCCTGCGCCTTGAGCACGACGACCGGCTTGCCGGCGACCGCCGCCACAACCTGATCCTCGCGCACCGCCCGCAGCGCCCGCCCCCACGGGCTCCTGGCCAGATGGGACAGCAGCAGATGCACGCCAAGGGCCAGCGCCGTCACGATGCCCAGCATGGCCAGGTGGTAATTCTGACCCCAGGCGCGTGGCACGATGGACGGCACTCCGGCGATGCCATCGGCGCCGCCCGTCAGCCAGATCTCGTTGGCGGCGACAAGGCGGACCACTTCGGCAAAACCCAGGGTGACGATGGCGAGATAGTCATCGCGCAGCCGCAAGGTGGAGATGGTGACCAGAAAGCCGGCAACCAGACCGGCCAACGTAGCGGCAAGCAGCCCCAGCGGGACAGGCCAGCCGCCCCACTTGACGCCCATGGCGGAGACATACGCGCCGATGGCGAAGAAGCCGACGAGCCCGAGATTGACGAGGCCCGTGAGCCCCCACGACAGCGTCAGGGATTGCGCAAGGAGGGCATAGACCCCGGCCACCACCAGAATGAAGACAAGGTAGTTGAGCATTCAGCTGCCCTTCCCGCCGAAGAGCCCGGAGGGGCGGAATGTCAGAACGGCGAGGATGACGGCAAAACCAATGGCCGTGCGGTAGTTGGGCGCAAGCAGCAGGACCGTCAGTTCTTCCACCGCGCCGATGAGCAACGCTCCCAGCACCGCGCCGGGGATGGAGCCCAACCCGCCCAGCACCGCCGCAGCGAAGACCGACAGGACGAGCCTGAACCCCGTGAGCGGGTCTGCGGCCGTGTCCAGCGCCACCAGCATGCCGCCGAGCCCGGCCAGGCCGCCGCCCACGAGCACCGTGAGCGCGGCGACGGTGGCGGGCTGAACGCCCTTGAGGCGGGCCAGGTCCGGGTTGTCGGCCGTCGCCCTCATGGCGCGCCACATGCGCGTGAAGCGAAGCGCGGCCCAGAGCAGCGCCATCAGCAGGAGCGCGACGGCGAAATTCTCGATCTGCTGCGGCGACATGCGCAATTCCCCGAAACGCAGATCACGCGTCAGCGGCACGTTGAAGCCGCGCGGCTCGTTGCCGAAACCGAAGCGCACCATGTTTTCCAGCACGATGCCGACGGCGAGCGAACAGATCGCCATCATCAGTGCGCCGCTCTTCTCCAGCGGCCGCACGGCAAGCCACTCGGCCGCCAGCGCACTGATGCCCGCGCCCGCGAAGGCGAGCGCGAAGCTGGCCTCCAGCGGCCAGCCAAGCCGCACATTCGCCAGCCAGCCCGCATAGGCGCCGATGGTGGCGAGCGAGCCGATGGCGAAGTTCGGATAGCGCAGCACGGCGAAAATCGCGGTGAAGCCAATGGCCGGAACCGCAAGAATGGTCCCGGACACCAGCCCGTTCAGCATCGCCTGGATGATGGGGAAAAACATGCCTTGCGCGTGGATCAGGCGATGCGCACCAGAGCCATCTTCCCGGCCTTGACCTGCTCATAGCGGAACTTGACCTCGGTGATGTCGCCGAGGTCGGTGAAGTCGCACGGGCCGGAGGCGCCGTCGTAGTTGACCTTCTTGCCGGCAGCGATGGCCTTGATCCCGTCTGCAGCGCTGTCCACCCTGTCGCCGCCGCCCTGGCTGACCGCACGCACATTGTCGCGGATGGCTTGCCCGCTGGCATCCTTGCCCAGCGCCATCGCCAACAGCGCCAGATTGACGTGATCGAAGATCTGGCAGGAGAACGGATCGGGGCTGGCCTGTCTGGTGATCTCGGCCACGCGCTTCCACCCGGTCGAACCCTCCTGCGGCGACGGCAGCATGCCATAGGCGCCCTCGGTCGCTTCCGGCTGGCCAACCGCATCGACAAGCTTCTGGTTGATCGAATAGCCCGGCCCGACGATCCTGCCCTTGAAGCCGGCCCGGAACAAGTCACGCATCAACACCGTGGTGTCGGTGAGATAACCGCCGACAAAGATGCAGTCCGCATTGAAGCGCATGGCCTGATCGACCTCGGTGCGCAGGCTCGGCTTCTTGTCGTCATAGATCAGCAGTTCGGTCGCGCCGCCGGCCTTGTCATAGGCGATCTTGAAATTATTGAACGTGGATTGCGTAAACGGCGTCTGCGGCATCATGAAGAAGGCGCGCTTGCCGGCCGATACCTCGAGGCAGAACTCGGCGAACTTGCGCCCCTGCAAAGTGGTGTTGGGCTGGGTGCGCACCAGCCAGCCATTGTGCGGCAACTGCGTGATCGAGTCAGCGCCTGACACCGTGAAAAGGAAGGTCTTGCTTTCCCAGCACAAGGGCGCGACCGCAGTCGTCACCGCGGATGCCCAGGTTCCGAGAATGGCCGACACCTTGTCGACGTCGATCAGCTTGCGGGCTGCGCGCACCCCCGCTTCGGCATTGGTCTGATCGTCTTCGGAGACGATCTGGACCTGTCGGCCCAGCAGCCCGCCGGCGGCATTGACCTCGTCGGCCACGGCCTTGACCACATTGGCCATCACCGGCCCGTAAAGTCCGCCCGAGCCTGTCAGCGGCGTGAGCGTTCCGATCCGGATCGGACCGGACTGCGCGCGCAAGAGGGCTGGCGCGGCGAGCAGCGCTGTGCCGGCGGCGGCGGCGCTGGCGATGAGATGGCGGCGATTGATCGACAAGGTCATGGTCTGCTCTCCCTGAGGTGTGACATGCTTTCGGACGCGCTGTGGTTGCTGGCTGGCAGTTCGGGCGAGAGGCCAGCCGATGTGCCGCTGCTGCCTCCAGTGCCGGATCTGCCGTGACTTCCGGCATCGCCTTTCCGCCCGCCGAGGAACAGGCGGCGGATGTCCTCATCGGCCATGATGGTGCTGGCCGCGCCGTCGCGCACGACATGCCCGTCGACCAGCACATAGCCGCGGTCGCAGACACTCAGCGCCTCGATGGCGTTCTGCTCGACCATCAGCACGGCGACGCCGTCAGCGGCGAGGCTCCGGATCGTGGCGAACAACTCAGATGCCGCCATCGGGCTCAGGCCCGCCGTCGGCTCGTCCAGCGCCAGCACGCGCGGCTCCGCCATCAGCGCGATGCCCATGGCGAGCACCTGGCGCTGGCCGCCGGACAAGGCCCCGGCCTGAGTCGCGCGGCGCTCAGCCAGCAGCGGAAGCCGCGCATAGACGGCGTCGCGCCGCCGGCGCATCTGGGCCGGGACAACATAGGCGCCCATGGCGAGATTTTCGGCGACGCTGAGCGCGGCGAAGACGTTGCGCTCCTGCGGCACCAGCACCAGACCTGCAGCAAGCACCGCTTGCGGGCTGGCGCCCGTGATGTCGACGCCCGCCACCGCGACGCGCCCGGCGCTGGCGCGCAGCAGCCCGGCAGCCAGTTTGAGCGCCGTCGATTTTCCAGCTCCGTTCGGACCGATGATGGCGACCATTTCGCGGGCTGCCGCCGAAAGCGAGACGCCCTTGACGATGTGGTCGGCGCTGGCATAGCCGCCGACCAGCCCCTCGATCAGCAGGGCGCTCATGCGGCCATCTCCCCGGCGCGCACGCCGAGATAGGCGCGCTGCACGTCCGCGTTGTCCCGCACCGCGTCGAACGAACCCTCGGCCAGCTTGCGCCCCAACGCCAGCACGATGACATGGTCGGCCACGCGGCTGACCAGGGCCATGTCATGCTCGATCAGAAGCACGGTTCGCCCTTCTGCGACGATCGCACGCAACTGATCGCCGATTTCCTCGGCAAGCGTCGGGTTGACCCCCGCCGCAGGCTCGTCGAACAGGATCAGACGTGGTTCGGCCATCAGCGCCCGGCCGATTTCGAGCAGCTTCTTCTGTCCGCCCGACAGCGCCGTGACCGGGCTGTCGACATGCCGGTCAAGCCGCATGCGGCGGGCGACGGCCAGCGCCCTCTCGGCAAGCGCCGCCTCATGGCGACGGACCTCGCGCGCATCGCTCAGCAGTTTCCAGAGGCTCTCGCCCGGCTGGCGCTGACCGTACAGCATCAGGTGCTCGAACACGGTCATCTTCGGCAAGCCGCGCGCAATCTGGAAGGTGCGCACAAGGCCAAGCCGGCTGATCGCATCCGGCGAAAGGCCGATCAGGCTGCGCCCGGCGTGAGCCTCATCTGGACCGGGACCTGCAAGGGTGATGGTGCCGGCGTCGGGAGCCAGCAGCCCCGACATCACGTTGAACAGGGTGGTCTTGCCTGCGCCGTTTGGCCCGATCAGCGCGGTCAGCCGCGCAGCTTCGACCGAGAACGACGCGCCATCGAGCGCGCGCAGCCCCCCGAAGGCCAACCGCACATCATCGACAACAAGCACCGGCTCGGCAGCCATCATCGAACCAACCTCGACGCGATCGGAGTGGCTGTCAATGCGTTCTCCCTGTCGCCGTGGTTAAGCCTCATCTGGCGCATCATTGCCTTTGGGAGGGCGTTTGACAATAACAAACATACGTGTCTGTATGTTTGCATGCAGAGCAGCCCAGACACCGCGATGCGGCACAGCACGATCGAGGCGTCCGACGAGCAGGATGCCTCGCGGGCAACCGGTGGCGCGCCGCTGCGGCGCTCGCAGGACATGCGCTCCAGCGAGACGCGTGCCCGGCTGATGCAGGCGACGCTGGACATGCTGAACTCCCATGGCTACGCCCGCGCCAGCCTCGCCGACATTGCCCGCAGCGCCGGCGTGACGCGCGGCGCGCTGCACCATCACTTTGCCGGCAAGGACGATCTGGTGGCGCAGTCGGTGGGCCTGATGCTTGAGCAGGCCACCGCCGAGATCGAACTGTTGGCGCTCGATGTCTCCAGGGGCCGCCTCACGCTCGATGGCTTCGTCGACCGCCTCTGGCAGATGTTCTCTGGGGCGTTGTTCATGATCACGCTGGAACACGTCACGGAGGCGCGGCACAATACCTGGCTCAAGGCGCAGTTGATCGAGCCGGTCCGCCAATTCCACGCGTCGCTCAACGGCATCTGGCAGCGCTTTTTCCGCGCGCGCGGCGTCGATGCCGCCATTGCCAGCGACGCACTCAACGCGACCTTGTGCCTGATGCGGGGCATGGGCGTGCAGAGCGTGCTGCGCGACGATCCGCGATACTACGCCTCACTGATCGCGCATTGGAAGCAGCAGTTGCACGCACTGCTCGACGGCCCATAATCCAGTCACGCCAACATCTTCAACCAGACATTTGCGGGGGGTTCCATCATGACCACAGACCAGTTCCAGGCCAATCGCCGCCAGATCATCGCCGGCGGCGCCGCGGCACTTGCCACGGCGCTCGGCCATGGTCCGGCGCTCGCGCAGGGCGCGCCCTTCCGCATCGGCGCGCTCAACCCGGTCACCGGCGCAGGCAGCCCCTACGGCTCGGGCATGCAGAAGCTGATCCAGGCTGCGGCGGCGGCCGTCAACGCGGCGGGCGGCGCGGGCGGCAGGCAGATCGAGGTCATCGCCGAGGACACGCAGACCAATCCGCAGGCCGCGGTGCTGGCCGCCAAGAAGCTCATCGAAGTCAATCAGGTGCGCGCCATCGTCGGCACATGGTCCTCGGGGGTGTCGCTGGCGGTGGCGCCGCTCACCAACGATGCCGACATCCTGCTTTTCAACACCTCCGGCGCGCCTGCGTTGTCCAACCCGCCGGCCAACGCCAAGGGCCTGCTCTATCGCTTCCAGGCGACGAACGACCGCTTCGGCCGTGCCTTTGCCGAAATCGCCATGAAGGAGGGCTACAAGCGCGCCGCAACGATGGCCTTCAACAACGCGTCGGGCATCGGCAACACCGCCGGGTTCAAGCGCGCCTGGGAAGCGAAGGGCAATCAGGTTGTCGCCGAAGTCGTCTATGAGCCCAACCAGCCAAGCTACCGCGCCGAATTGCAGAAGGTCCTCGCCGCCAAGCCGGATGTGATCGTGATGGGCTCGTTCCTGCCCGACACCACCATCATCCTGCGCGAATGGTTCCAGTCCGGCGAAACCAACAAGTGGATCATCCCCGGCTGGGCCGCAAACCCGCAGTTGATCACGGCGTTGGGGGCCGACGCCACGGAGGGCCTGATTTCCGTCGACTCCGTGTCCAACGAGACAGCCGCGTCCTTCGCCGCCTATGATGCGGCCCATCGCGCCGCGACAGGCAAGCCCGGCGCCGACAATGTCTATGCCGCGATGACCTGGGACATGGTGATGACCCTGGCGCTGGCCATGGAAGCGGCGGGGCCCGGCGCCAACACCGCGGCCATCAACGCGAAGATCCGCGAGATCGCCAACCCTCCCGGCGAGGAAGTGTTCACCTACGCCGCCGCAAAAGCCGCGCTCGCCGCCGGCCGCAAGATCAACTACCAGGGCGCATCATCGATCCTGGATTTCGACCAGTTCGGCGATGTCACGCCTGATTTCGGCGTGTTCTTCATCAGCAAGGGCAAGCTCGAGCGCCGCTACGTCGTCAAGATCTGACCAGTCCCGAAGGGCCCTGACAAGCGATGACCTTCTGGATCGAATTGGTGATGGCGGGGGTCGTCTCCGGGCTTGTCATCGGGTTGACGGCGCTGTCGATCACGCTGGTCTTCGGCATCGCACGATTTCCCAATGCGTCCGCCGGCGACATCATGACCGCCGGGGCCTATGGCGCGCTGTGGGGGCAGAAGGCGACTGGCCTTCTGATCCTCGGCGGGATTGCCGGAGCCAGCATCGGCGCGGCGCTTGGCCTGTGCGCCTACTGGCTGGTGTTCCGCAAGCTCGCGGGGCGCGCGGCAGTGTCGTTGCTGGTCGCCTCGATCGGCATCGGCTTCGCCATCCGGGCGGCGCTCGGCGTGGTTTTCGGCCATTCGCAGCAGGTGTTCCAATTGCCGCTCGTCCGCCCCTGGCGCATCGAAGGCGTCAGGCTGCACCCGCATGACCTGACGCTTGCGGCGGTGGCGCTCGCCACGCTGGCCGTTGCGTTCGGCGTGCTCTACCTCACCCCCATCGGGCGGCGGATGAGGGCTGTTGCGGATGATCCAGCCCTGGCGCGCGTCTCCGGCATCTCGCCGCAGACGGTGATGATCGCGCTGTGGCTGATGGCGGGCGCGATCGCAGGCGTGGCAGGCGGCATCCTGGGCGCCAAGACGGTGGTCTCGCCGGAAATCGGCTGGGACATGCTGCTGCCGGCCTTTGCCGCCGCCATTCTGGGCGGCATCGGCAATCCGCTCGGCGCCGCGCTGGCTGGCCTGCTCCTCGGGGTCGCGCAGGAGTTGGCCACACCGCTTGTCGGCTTCACCTACAAGCTGGCCTTGTCTTTCCTCGTCATGCTGGCGGTCCTGCTGGTGCGGCCACGGGGGCTTTTCGGGCGCATCGAGGCGGTCCGATGAGCCGTGATCCGCGAACGGCACAGAGGGCGCGCTGATGGAGGCCTATCTCGTCGCGATCCTGATCATCACCGGCATCTATGTGCTGCTCGGCCTTGGGCTGACGCTGCAATTCGGCCTGACCGGGCTGATCAACTTCGGCCATGTCGGCTTTTTCTGCATCGGGGCCTATGCTGCGGCCATCCTGTCCGTCTACGGCGGCCAGCCGATCATCATCGGGTTTGTCGTGGCCGCGCTCGCCGCCGCGCTGGCGGCCTGGCCCATCGGGCTGGTCGCGCTCAGGCTGCGCGATGACTATTTCGCCATCGTCACCCTGGGGTTCTCCGAAACGGTGCGCCTCGTCGTCACGTCCGAGAAGTGGCTGACGAACGGCGTGCAGGGCATTCCAGGCATTCCGCGCCTGGCGGACGGTGTCGGCCTCGGTTCAGGCCTTCAGGTCCTCGGGCTGGTCGTGGCTGCCAACACGGTGGCTGTGCTGCTTTTCCTGCGGCTGGTGAAGAGCCCGTTCGGCCGGGCGCTTCAGGCCATTCGCGACAATGAGGAGGCAGTCAAGGCGCTCGGCAAGGATCCGGCCCGGTTCAAGGTCCAGGTGCTCGTGCTGGGCGCCGCGCTTGCGGGCGTCGCAGGCGCATTCTATGCCCACTACATCGGCTACGTCTCGCCCGACCAGTTTACGCCGCTGGTGACATTCTATGTCTGGATGGCGATCATCATGGGGGCGGCAGGGCGCATATCCGGCGCGCTTGTCGGCACGGCGCTGCTGATGCTCTTCCTCGAAGGCTCGCGCTTTCTGCGGGACGTCCTGCCCTTCATCTCGTCGGTCGACATGGCCTCGATCCGGCTTGGCGTCGTAGGGATCGCGCTGATCCTGTTCATGATCTACCGGCCGCAGGGCCTGATGGGCGGGCACGGCCGCAAGGATGCGGGATCATGAGCGCGCCGGGCGCCACGCGTGCAGGCCTGACGCTCGAAGCGACCGCCCTGACGCGCCGCTTCGGCGGCTTCACGGCGGTCGACGCCGTGTCGCTGCGCGTCGAGCCAGGCGCGCTTGTCGGTGTGATCGGGCCCAATGGCGCTGGAAAATCGACGCTGTTCAGCCTGCTGACGGGGTTTCTCAGGCCTGATGCCGGCGCTGTCCTGCTGGATGGCCACGAGATCACGCGGCTCGCGCCGCACCTGCGGGCGCAGCATGGCATCGCCCGCACCTTCCAGGTGCCGCGCGAGTTCAGCCAGCTCTCGGTCATGGACAACCTGATGGCGGCCGCACCCGATCAGAGCGGCGAGCGCCTGCTGCGGCTGTTCACCCAGCCTGGCCGGATCCGGCGTGAGGAGAGCCGGATCATGGCACTGGCCGAGGAGACCGCCGCCTTCCTGAAGCTGACGCGCGTGCTGCAGATCCCGGCGGGCAGCCTGTCGGGCGGTCAGAAGAAGCTGCTCGAGATCGGCCGCGCGCTCATGACGGCACCGCGTCTGATGCTGCTCGACGAGCCGTTCGCGGGGGTCAATCCGGTGCTGATTTCCGAAATCATGTCGCATGTCCGCGCGCTGCACGCCCGCGGCATGGGGTTCCTGATCATCGAGCATGATCTCGCCTCGCTCTCGCAACTGGTCGGCATGATGCACGTCATGGATCAGGGCCGGCTGATGGCATCGGGCACGCCGGAGGCAGTCCTCGCCCGTGCCGACGTCCGCGAGGCCTATCTCGGCGGGCAGGCCGCGTGAACGGGCCTCAGACATGAGCGGCTCCGCGCCCCTGCTTGAACTGCGCGCCGTGACCGGTGGCTATGGCGAGGTCGATATCCTCACCGGTGTCAGCCTGTCGGTCATGGCCGGCGAGATCGTGACCATTGCCGGCACCAACGGCGCGGGCAAGTCGACGCTGGCCAAGGCCATTGTCGGACTGCTGCCGCGCGTCGGCGGCGACATTCTGTTCGAAGGCCGAAGCCTGCTTGGCATCGCCACCGAGAAGCGGGCCGCGCTCGGCGTGTCCTATGTCCCGCAGGTCTCAAACATCTTTCCCTCGCTGACGGTGCACGACAACCTCGCGGTGGTGATGGGCGTGGCAAACGCCAGGGAGCGGATCGCGGAACTGTTCCTGGCCTTTCCCGCGCTTGCGCAGCGGAGGCAGACGCGGGCCGGCTCGATGTCCGGCGGCGAGCGCCAGCAACTCGCCTATGCGCGCGCCTTGATGACGAGGCCGCGCCTGATCGTGCTGGACGAGCCGACGGCGGCGCTCAGCCCAGCGCTGGTCGCCGAGACGTTCGCCAGGATCAGCGCCTTGCCGGCGCTTGGCGCCAGCGTGCTGCTGATCGAACAGCGCGCCAGGCAGGCGCTCGCCATCTCGCAGCGCGGCGCGATCATGGATGCCGGCTGCATCGCCCTGGAAGGCGCAGCCGACACGCTGCTCGCAGATGAGCGGGCAGCAGCGCTCTATCTCGGCCAGCACCGTGCGTGAGGGCCACGGGAGCACGCAGGTTCGTTCGCCCGTTGCGCGGCGAGGCCATCGGTGCTTGTGTCCGGGGCGAGCTTCCATCCCGGCATTCCGCCGACACCTGCAAGGTTGAGCCCGACGTGACTGACAGAACCGGCGTGCGGCTTGCCATCGACATCGGCGGCACCTTCACCGACCTCGAAGGCCTTGATCTCGCCGCTGGCACGAGTTTCAGCCACAAGGTGCCGACCACACCAGAGGACTTCTCGGCGGGCTTCATGCACGCCATCGAAAGCGCCGGCGTCCGCTTCGGATTTTCCAGCAGCGACATCAGGCTTGTCATGCACGGCACGACCATCGCGACCAATGCGGTGCTGACGCGCAGCCTGCCGGAGGGTGCGCTGATCACGACCCTGGGCTTCGAGGACGTGCTCGAGATCGGGCGGCATGCCCGCAAGGATGTCTATGGGCTGAAGCCGGAGGCGCGCTCGCTGCTGATCCCGCGGCGGCGGCGATTCGGCATCGTCGAGCGGATGGGCGCGAAGGGCGAGGTCGTGACGCCGCTCGACCACGGCAGCCTTGACGCCGTGATCGCGCGCATCGCGGAGAGCGGCGTCGCGGTCGTGGCGGTCTGCCTGATCAACGCCTACCTCGACCCGTCGCATGAAATCGCCGTCCGGGCGCGCCTCGCGGAAGCCCTGCCGGGGGTGCGCGTGTCGTGTTCGCATGAGGTCTCGCCGGAAATCCGCGAGTTCGAGCGGACCTCGACCACGGTGCTCAACGCGCTGCTGATGCCGGTGGTGCAGACCTACATCGAACGGCTGATCGCGCGCATGTCGGCTGCCGGGATGGGCGCGCCGCTTTACCTGATCCAGTCGAACGGCGGGGCGACGACGCCCGAAGCTGCCGCAAAGGCCCCGGTGAAGCTCCTGCTGTCGGGGCCATCGGGAGGGGTGCTTGCCGCCGAGCGGCTGGCCAGAAGCCTCACGCTTCCGCACATTGTCGGCGTCGACATGGGCGGCACCAGTTATGACGTGGCGCTGGTGCAGAACGGTCGCCGCGCCGTGATCGGCCAGGGCGAGATCGACGGCTTGCCGGTGCGCGTGCCGATGGTCGAGATGCGGACCATCGGCGCGGGCGGCGGCTCGATCGCCGTGGCGGATGCCGGAGGCCGCCTCAAGGTCGGGCCGGAAAGCGCTGGCGCGAGGCCCGGGCCGGTGTGTTACGGGCGCGGCGGCGTCTTGCCGACCACCACCGACGCCAACGTGATCCTTGGCCGGCTCGATGCGGCGGGCTTCATGAACGGCGCTTTCCCGCTCGATGCGGCGGCAGCGCGCGGCGCAATGGAGCGCAGCGTCGCCGGTCCGCTCGGACTCGGGGTCGAACAAGCCGCCGAGGGCGTGCTGACGGTGCTGAACGCCAAGCTCGCCGGCGCAATCAAGCTCACGCTGTTCGAGCGCGGCCTCGACCCGCGCGATTTCGTGCTGATGTCGTTCGGTGGCGCGGGCGGCTTGCACGCCAGCGAAGTAGCGGCCGAACTTGGCATCCGCAAAATCGTGTTTCCGCGCAATCCGTCGACCTTCTCGGCGCACGGCATCCTGCAGTCGGACATCGTGCATGACCTGGCGCGGGCCTGCATCACGCGGCTCGACATCGACGCCCCGCCTGTCCTCAACCGGTTGGCGGCCGAACTCGCGGGCGAAGGTCGGGCGCTGCTCGCGACCGACACGCCTGCCGGAAGCGCCACCGAACTCAAGTTCACGGGCGACCTGCGCTATCGCGGGCAGGCCTTCGAACTGAACCTTCCGCTCGCAGCCGGACTGGTTGATGATGCCGCCATCGCCGATCTGGTTCAGCGCTTCCATGCCCTTCACCGCCAGCGCTTCTCATTCGATGATCCTGACGAAGCCGTCGAGATGGTGACGTTCAGGCTGGCCGCCATCGGCGCCCTCGGCGGGCATCAGCCCTTTCGCGCAGGTCAGCACGCGCGCACCGGTCGCACCGACATGACCCGCGACATCTATCTCGGCGGGCGCTGGCGTTCCGTCGCGATCATCCGGCAGGATCAGCTCGGGCCGGGCGATGCGGTGTCCGGACCCGCCATCATCGAGCAGGACTATACATCGCTGCTGATCCTCGACGACTGGACGCTCACCGTGACGGACGAAGGCGACATGGCTGCCGAACTGACAGGGGACGTGTCATGAGCCACGCCCGCGACAAGAAGGCCGTCGACCCCGTGCTGCTGGAGGTCATCTCGCATGCGCTGGTAGCAGCAGCGGAGGAGATGTCGATCACCGTCTGGCGCACCAGCCGCTCGACCACGGTGCGCGAACTGCTCGACTATTCCACCGCCGTGTTCGACAGCGAAGGTCGCAACGTCGCTCAGGCGGCGCGCATGCCGGTGCATCTCAATTCGATGGAATTGTGCCTGGACGAGATCAAGGCGAGCCACATTCCGCTCGAAAGCTGGCGCGAGGGCGATGTCGTCGTCACCAACGATCCCTATTGCGGTGGCCAGCACCTGCCCGATTTCATTGCCTTCAAGCCGGTCTTCGCCGACGGCAGGCGCATCGCCATCACCTGCGCGCTGATCCACCATGTCGATGTCGGCGGCGGCGCAGCGGGCGGCTACAACGCCCGCGCCACGGAGATATTCCAGGAAGGCTTCCGCCTGCCGCCCGTCAGGATCATGCGCGCGGGCGAGATGCAGGACGACCTTCTTTCGACGATCCTGCAGAACGTGCGCGACCCTGACACCTTCCGCGGCGATTTCCTCAGCCAGATCGCGGCGCTTGAAGTGGGCGCGAGGGCGATCAGGGCGCTGGCGGTGCGTTACGGCGCGGCCACCGTCAGCGCCGTCAGCGCGGCGTTGCTCGATCATTCCGAGACAGCGATGCGCGCGGCGATCTCGGCGCTGCCGGACGGCGTCTTCAAGGCCGAGGACTTCGTCGATGGCGACGGCATCGAGCTGGGGCAGAAGCGCATCGCGGTGAAGCTGACCATCGCCGGCGACAGTCTGGGCATCGATCTCGAGGGCAGCGCCTCCCAGGCCGCAGGGCCGATCAACGCGACCATGGCGACGACCCGCTCGGCAGCCTATTATGCCGCAATTGCCGCAACAGGCGTCGCGGCGCAGGCCAACTCGGGTTGCTACCGGCCGATCAGCGTCAGTGCACCCGAAGGATCGCTGGTCAATGCACGCTTTCCGGCGCCCGTCTCGATGCGCATGCTGACCGGCCACCGCATCGCCACCGCAGTGCTGAAAGCTTTCGCACTCGCCGTTCCCGAGCGCATTCCAGCCTCCTACTATGGCGTGACCTTCAACCACGCGATCAACATCCTGCATGAAGACGGCCGCCGGCAGGTCTATTTCGACTATTCGATCGGCGGCTGGGGCGCGCATCCCGAGGCGGATGGGCCGTCCGGTTTCGCCGCCGGGTTCCACAACGGCCAGAACACGCCGGTCGAGATGGTCGAGGCGATCTTCCCGCTGCGCTTCGTGCGCTATGGCTTCGTGCCAGATTCAGGCGGCAAGGGCCGCATGCGCGGCGGCCTCGGGCTCGAGCGCTCGTTCGAGTTCCTCGCCGAACGCGGCCTGTTCAACGGCTCGTTCGATGCTTTCCAGTCACGGCCCTACGGGCTGGCCGGCGGTGAGGCTGGCCAGGGCGGCAGCCTCAGCCACCAACGCGGAGACATCGTCACCAGCCTCGCCGCCAAGACCATCGGGCATGAACTGAGGGCTGGCGATGTTCTCAGCATGATCACGCCCGGCGGCGGCGGCCATGGCCCGGCCGGCGAGCGCAGCCCGGCGGCGCTGGCAGAGGATGTGGCCGACGGGCTGGTCAGCCCGGCCCAGGGGCCGGATCGGGGATGATGCTGACATGGGCGGCCACCACGCGCCAGCCGGCCGTGGTCCGGACCCAGGTCTGGCTCTGGCGGCCGACCTTGCCGGGCAGCCCATCGCGGCGGAACAGCGTGTTCGCCGTGGCGAAATCCCGCCCGTAGGTGGTGATCACGGTGCGCTCCAGCGCGCGCATCAACCCGCTTGACGGGCGCGCCGCGCGGAAATCGGCGATCTCGGCGTGACCATGCAGATTCTCGCCCGCGCCATAGCGCAGGGTGCGGGCGTCGGCGTGGAACAAGGCGTCGAGCGTGGCCACGTCATTGTCGACCAGCGCCCGCTCATAGGCCGCGAAAACGGCCTCAACCTCGGCCTTCACCTCGGGAATGTCGATCTCGATCATGCTTGCCTTGCTCCGCGTCCGGCAATCAGCATGCCCGATCAGTCGAGCGCTTGCCAGTGCTTGGCCGGCGCTCGGTCGGTCAGCGCGCGCCAGTCGGGCGGACCTTCGTCAGGCGGCAGGGTGAAGACGCTGTGCGGGACAAGCAACCGGCCGACGGAGCCCACCGCCGTGTGGTCGGGCGGGCCGAATTCCGGGTCCAGCCCGGCTATCCGGTAGACGGTCGACGCAGCGAAGAACAGCGCGCTCTTCAGCAACGACACGGCATTGTTTGGCGAGACATGGCCGATGACCTTGACCTTGCTCTGCACCGAAAGGCGGTCGGCCCCGCTTTCGAGTTCGACCCGTGCGATCTGCTGGCGCTCACGGCTGGAGAATACGTTCTGGAATTCAGGCGGCAGGACATCCGACATGGCCTCGATGCGCAGGATGCGCCCGCTGGCGCGCAGCGTGCCGTCGGTGACGACGACGCTGTCGCCGCCTTCGACGCTGTAGATGCGGCCCGGCGGGAGGTAAGCCACGACATAGCTCTCGCCGCTGTAGATATCGAGCGCGGATTCGCCGAGCTTCAGGATGGTGCCCGGATTGACCACCCTCGGCCCGACCTGGCCGCCGGCGGCCGCCAGGATGACGCCATTGTTGTAGCTCTTGCGCAGATCCTCGATGGCGCGCGCCAGATCGTTTCGGGTCGATGAGGTGACGGCCAGTTCCTGCTCGATCGTGCCGCCCTCGCCGCGGAGCTGCGCTTCCTCGCGCTCGGATTCGAACAACTCGCGCGTCGCCTCCAGCACGCGGGCGGGAACCGTGAGCTGCCGCTTGGCCAGATCCTGCAGCACGCGGTAGTTGGCCTGCGCCCGGCGCTTGCGGTCCTCCGCCACCGGCAGCAGGGTGGCCGCCTGCTTGAACCGCCCGGAAAGCTGGGTCTCCCGCGAGGCGATCGCGCCCAGCTTCGAGGTGAGTTCGGCGATGCGGTCAAGCGTTTCAGACGAGCTGAGCGTGATCAGCGGATCACCGACCCTGACGATGTCTCCGGGGCGGACATGAACCTTCAGGATGCGCGCGTTGAAATCCGGCGCGACCGTGGTTCGCTCCTTGGTCACCAGCCCGTCGGCCTCGAGGAACACCAGCGGACCGAGCAACTGCAGCACAAGGAACCCGGCCGCCGCGGCGACGCTGCCAAGATACACGCGCCTCGCGGTGTTCTTGCCGCCCGCGCGAACCTGGTTCACGAGATTGTCGGGCCTTGTGCGTTTCCGCAGAGCCTTGATCATTCGGAATTCTTCCGCAGATGACTAACAGACCGTTACTTCGGTCCAACCCAAGTCATTGTATTTGCTTTGTATTTGCGAAGTCTTACTTCCACCTGATCCAGGCGTTGACTTTGGGCGGCGCGAACGTGTCGGTGCGCGAGGTCGAGAATATCCACTCGTCGATGAACGAGTAGAGCCTCGCCAGGCGCATCAGGTAGGACTGGAACGAGCCGTAGATCAGCACATAGGGGAAGAACTTCCAGTGCGTGTTGTTGCCGGTGGCGATCACGGCGCAGACGAACACGAAGGCATCCAGCAGCAGCAGCCCCAGCGTCGAGGACAGCATCACCATCCAGAAGGCGTTGCCCAGCATGAGCGCGCTGCTGACGATGTAGAACGGGAAGATCACCGAGGCGAGCACGGTGAAGAACAGGAAATCGAGATTGTGAATCAGTTCCGGCCAGCGGAAATCGCGCCGGAACGGGTTCATCACCCACGGATACTTCCGGAAACGGAGCCAGACCGAATCGCGCTCCCAGCGATTGCGCTGACGCAGCAGGTTGAACAGGGCGGTCGGCGCATCGGTATAGGCCACGGCCCGGTGCGCGAAGGTCAGCTTGTAGCCGGCGTTTCGCAATCTCAGCGAGATGTCGAGGTCCTCGCCCGGCCCCGGGTCCATGCCGTTGACCCTGTTCCAGGCCTCGCGGCGGAAGGCGCCGAACGCGCCGGAAATCATGGTCAGTTGGCCGAACATGTCGAGCTGCGCCTTGCCGAGCGTCATGCCGGACAGGTACTCGATGTGCTGGAGCGAGGCGATCAGGCTGTCCTCGCCGTTCTTCACCAGCACCGAAGCCGAAACGCCCGCCACTTGCGGATCCCAGAACGGCGCCAGAATTTCAGCAATCGCATGGTGCTCGAACGTGCAGTCGCAGTCGATGACGATCATGATGTCGCCGCTTGACAGGCGCGCCGCCAGATTGATGGCGGACGACTTGCCGCCGCGGATCTGGCAGCCGGCGACCTTGTGCACCAGCCCCTCGCGCTGGAGCCGCTTCATGATCTCGAAGGTCTCGTCGGTCGAGCCGTCCGAGACGCAGACGATCTCGAAATCGTTGAAGCTCTGGGTTTTCAGCGATTTGACGCCGCGCTCGATGGCGTCGGCTTCGTTGTGGCCCGCGATCAGGATTGAGACCTTGCCAAGGCGCGGCGGCAGCACGGGCGGACCCTTGTGCCGACGGTCCTTCAGATACATCGTCACGATGGCAGGAAAGGCCATGGCGTAGCGCGGCACCTCGAAGACCAGCGCGAACCAGTACATCACCAGAATTTGCCATAGCGGCATGTAGGCGATGGTGCTGAAGGCATTCTCTAGACTGGAAAAACCACCCATCAGATGAACGCCGCCAGTTGGTCAGCACCCAGCACGTCATAACGCGCGCCGAGCGGGATCTGGATCGTCTTTTCGAGTTCCGTGCGGATGTCGGGCAGCGAGGTCTCGACCTTTTCGCGCGTCTCGTCGCCGACCAGCACCAGCCAGGTCTCGCCAAGTTCGATGATCTCGGTCGAGGGGTTGAACAATTCGCGCAGGATCGAGCCGTAGAGCGCCACGCTGCTCTGCCAGACGCGCTCGCCCGCGGCCTTGCGCGCCTCGCCCTGGGCATCGAGACGGATCATCAGCACGGCGTGCGGGGTGCCCGACGCCTGATGGCGGCTGGCGAACTGGCGCAGGCGGTCGCGCACGGATGGGCCTTCCGCGCCTTCCGCGCCGCCGCGCTCGTCAAGTGGCGCGGCAAAGGCGGCCTCGCGCCCGGTCTCGGTCAGTTCGTAGGAATAGACGGTGCGGGTCTTGACCTTCTCGGCGTCATGCTGGCTGTCGCAATCGAGACAGACGAAGCCGATGGCCGTGTCGCCGGTGGTATGGCCGCAGTCACAGCAGACGAAAAGCGCGCCGGGCTTGTCGTAGTCAACCGAGAAATGTTCCAGAGCGTGGGTGCACTTCGGGCACTTCATCGTGTTGTCAGGCTGCTTGAAGTCCCCCTCCGGACCCTGGTAGCCGCAGCGCAGGTGGTGGATGATCGGCTGCTCCTCGATGTTGGCCGAGCGGCAGCCGTCGCACTCCTCACGCACGCTCAGCCGCGACGACTGGCAGCCAGGGCAGGCGTGCAGCCTGTCGAAGAACCTGCGCTCCATGTGGCCGGTGCGCACCAGGCTTTCGGCAAGAGGGGTGGCGGCGGCGATGGCGCTCTCATCGAAGAAGCGCAGCGTGGCCTTGAGATTGGCATCGCGCACCGGGGCCATGGTGCGCTCGCGCACGGCAAGGCGGGCCATCAGCATGGCGCGCCCGTCGCGGCTCTTGAAATAGCTCTCGGGCAGTTGCCTGACCCGGTCCATCATCGGCTCGATCTCGCGGATGGTCTCGGCCAGACCACGTCCGGTCAGTGCCGACATGGAGGCATCGGCGCGGTGCCGTGCGCGCCCCGAGGCGTCGATGATCGGCACCACCGCGGCGGCCGCGGCCGACATCCAACTGTTGATCAGATTGATGCCCGATGGGTCGGTCAGCACCACCAGATCCGGCGTCTGGCCGCGCTCGCGCTGCTGGCGCACGCCTTCGGGCAGGAGTTCTTCCGGCAGCGGTGCGGGCAGGCACAACACGGTCTGGCGATGTTCCACCGCCACCGCAGGAAGCTGATGGGCGGGTTCCGGCTCGGCGAGGATTCCGGCAGCGTCGGCAATGCGCTCCGGCGCCAGCGTGCTGGCCAGCATCGCATCGGCGGTATGGGCTCCGGTCGTGTAGGCGCTGGCGCTGTCGGGGTCGATCAGCAGCAGGACACGCGGCGCGCCGACAGCCTGGGCCCGGATCAGCGGCAGGAGCAGCAACGTTTCGGGCGCGTTGTCCCGCGCCTGGATCAGGATCGTGTCATAGGGCGAACTGCGGATGGCTGCGGTCATCGCAACCATGTCCGTCATCACGGCGAGGGCGGCGCCACGGCGCATGAATTCGGCGCACACGGGCCCTGCGGCGCCCGCATCGCGCGCAAACAGCAGCACCCGGGCAACCCCGGCCTGCGCCTTGTGCTCCACCCTGGCCAAGAAACGGCCCCCAATCACCCATCGAGGCGGCACCCACCACCTCGATCACGACAATTGGTCCCCGAGCTTGAACAACTCTTTAACCAGCAGCAGCACAGCGGGCGCTCAGCGACCTGTCAGCGCCTTGCCAAGGCCAAAGCTTGGCATGTGGTGAATCACGCCTGAAAATTGAGCGTTAACGGGCTGATGAAAACGCGGACAGTTGCCATTGCGAGGAGGCAAAACCGATGACGCAACCCGGTATCTGCTGCAAACATGCAAAAAGAGATGCATGCAGGCACACGGAACTGCAATCCGCGCCCTGCAGCGCTCCGGATTGCTTCGCCACGCTCGCAAAGACGGTCAGCTCCAGCGTTCTGTTGCAGCCTGACAATGCTGGTGCCGGCGCCGGTCAACGTCCCCAATCAGCGGTGCCGGGCGTTCCAGTCAGCCGCATAGGCGGCGCAGCGCTGATCAAGCTCTGCCCGGTCGAGCACGCCGCCAGGCAAGGCCCGCGTCGGACCGGCGGCCTGGAACGGCACGTAGCGCTGGTGGGCAATGCGCCAGAGTCGGCGCAACTCGATGAGCGGGTCGGCATGGTCATCGACGCGGATGTCGAGGGCGGGATAGACCTCCCGGTCCCAGATGCGGATCGCGGCGGACTGCCGGCCGCGCTTGTCGCCGCCCGCCCTCTCGCCGGCTTCGAGCGCCGTGATCAGCCGGTCGTCGAAATCGAGCTGGGCATTGGCAAGGTAGCTGGCGAGCGTGTCGGCCACCACGGCAGAGCCGCTCAGCATGTTGCCCGCGACCGAGACGTTCGGCGCGGCCAGCGAACCGCACCAGTCGACGCAGTCCGAACCTGTGAACACCGCGGTGCGGCCATCCTTGTCGATGAGGTGGGCCTGCCGGTTGCTGGCGCCGGGGTCTGCCGCCACCACAATCGCCAGCGCCTCCTCGGCGCTGCGGCCTTCCTGCAGCAGCCTTAGGCCGTCGATGCCGATGAACGGATTGACGAAGGACTGTGTCGCCACCGCGCCGATGCCGCCGCAGCCATGGGGCACGCGCGCTCCCACCGCAAACGCGCAGGTCGTTACGGCGACCGCAAACCGGCCGGTGGAATCATCCTTGGCAACGATCGACCAGGTCATGGCTTCATCTCCCGATGGCGTAGGCCTGCATCAGGCGCGGGGTTGCGGCAGCGCGCAGGATGCCGTCGGCGCCCTTCTCGGCCGCCGTGGTCCGCCCCACCGTCCAGGTCGCGGCGCGCTCGACGGCATGGCCATTGGCCTCCAGTTCGGCAATCACCGCCTCGCCGACGTTCTCCTCGACCATCAGATGGCCGAGGCGAGCCTCGCGCGGATAGAACGACGACGGCGCATGGGCCGAATGGAACATCGGCAGGTCAATGGCTTCCTGCAGGTTGAGGCCATGATGGACGCGGCGCAGGAACAGCGACATCTGCCACTGGTCCTGCTGGTCGCCGCCGGGCGTGCCGAAGGCGAGGCGCGGCTCGCCGTTCTCGAAGGCCAGCGACGGAGTCAGCGTCGTGCGCGGCCGCTTTCCGGGCTCGAGCGACGCAGGCAGCCCCTCGGTGAGCCAGAACATCTGGGCGCGGGAATTGAGCGCGAAGCCAAGTTCCGGGATCACGGGCGACGATTGCAGCCAGCCGCCGGAGGGCGTCGCCGAGACCATGTTGCCTTCATTGTCGATGACGTCGATGTGGACCGTGTCGCCGCGCCGGTTCGCCGCCACCATCGACTGCAAGGTCGGCTCGCCAACCGTTGCGCCACCAGCCTTGCTGCGGCCAGCCCTCGAGCGGTCATGAAGTCCCAGTTCCGCCCACATGCGCGCCACCTGATCCTCGAAGCCGGGCACGAGGCCTGGCTGCAACGCATGCGAGGCCTTGCCCGAGATCAGCTTGCGGCGCTCGGCGGCATAGGCGTCGGAGAGCAGCGTGGCCATCGGCACATCGACGAAGGCCGGGTCGCCATAATAGGCCTCGCGGTCGGCAAAGGCGAGCTTCAGCGCCTCCGCCACCAGATGGATGAAGGGCGCGCCCTTCGGGTCCATGCCGGTGAGGTCGAAGCCTTCGAGAATCTTCAGCGTCTGCAGGAACAGCGGCCCCTGCCCCCAGGGTCCGGTCTTGAACACTTCCCAGCCATGGTAGGTGACCGACGCCGGAGCCTCGTAGCTCGCGCTCCACTTGGCCATGTCCTGCCCGGTCAGCAGCCCTTTGTGCCGCCGTCCGGACGAGTCCATCACCTCGTTGTTCCGGCAGAAACCGTCGATCGCGGCAGCGACGAAACCCTGCGACCAACTCTTGCGGGCCGCCTCGATCTGATGCTCGCGGTTGCCGGCGGCGGCTTCGGATTCGCGCAGGATGCGGGAATAGGTGGCGCCCAGGACCGGATTGGCGAACAGGGCCTTGCCCCTTGGCACGTCGCCGCCGGGCAGGAAAGTCGCGGCGGAGGTTGGCCACTCGGTCTCGAACAGATCCTTCACAGCCCTGATCTGGTCCGACACGCGCGGCAGCATCGGGTGGCCATTGAGTGCATAGCCGATGGCGGGCGACAGCACCTCGCGAAGGCTGAGGCGGCCATGGTCGCGCAGCATGATCATCCAGCCGTCGAAGGCGCCGGGCACCACGGTGGCGAGCAGGCCCGAGCCTGGCACCAGATCAAGACCGAGCCCCCTGTAGGCAGCGATGGTGGCGGCCTGCGGCGACGGGCCCTGCGCGCACAGAACCTCGACCTTTCTCGATTTTGCCGAATAGAACACCGCCGGCATGTCGCCCGACGGGCCGACGAGATGAGGCTCGACGATCTGCAGCACGAAGGCCGCCGCGATGCAGGCATCGAAGGCGTTGCCGCCCCGCTCGAGCATGGCCATGCCTGTGGCGGAGGCCATCCAGTGGGTCGAGGTGACGACACCGAAGGTGCCGAGGATTTCAGGGCGGGTGGTGAACATCGAGATCAGGCTTTCGGGTTGTGCAGCGATGGCTTGCTCAGGGTGTCATTCCTGGCCGGAGCGAAGCGGAGGAGAAGGGAATCCATTGGCGCGCGGACCAGAGGCGGATCCCCTTCCCGCGCGTTCCGCGCGCCGGGAATGACACCGCTGGGTTTCCGTTCGGATACACCGGCCACCGCTCAACCTTCCTTTGGGTCGAGCGCGTCGCGCAGGCCATCGCCGAGGATGTTGAAGCCGATCACCACGAGGCAGATGGCGATGCCGGGCGAGATCGACATCCAGGGCGCCTGTTCCATGAAGTTCTTGGCGGTGTTGAGCATCGAGCCCCAGGACGCCTGCGGCGGTTGCTGGCCAAGCCCCAGGAAGGAGAGCGAGGCCTCGAGGATGATGGCCTGCGCCATGAACAGCGTCGATTGCACGAGGATCGGCGGCAGCGTGTTGGGCGCGAGATGGCGCACGAGGATGACGCTGTCGCGCACCCCGACCGCCCGCGCGCCCTCGATGTAGTCCTCGGCCTTGACGGTGATCGCCTGTCCGCGCGCGAGCCGGATGAAGATCGGCACGGCGGAAAGCCCGATCGCGATCATGGCATTGGTCAGCGAAGGGCCAAGTATCGCAGCGAAGGCGATGGCGAGGATCAGGAACGGGCAGGCCAGCAACGCTTCTGTGATCCGGCTGACGATGATGTCGAACCAGCCGCCATACCAGCCAGCCGCCAGTCCCACGGGCACGCCGATGCAGACCGCGATGAGCACCGACACCACTCCTGCCATCAGCGATGCACGCGCGCCGTAGAGCAGGCGCGAGAGAATATCGCGGCCAAGCTCGTCGGTGCCGAGCCAGTAGAGCGCGGATGGCGGCTTGCGGATCAGGAGGAAGTTGGTCTTGTTCGGATCGAACGGCGCCAGCAGCGGGGCCAGCAGGGCCATCGCCAGAAACAGGCCGACAATGACGCCGCCGATCCAGGCAGCACGGCTGCGCCGGAGCTTGCTCCAGACACGGCTTTGTCGCGGAGCCAGCGCATCGGGCGCGGAAGCGACGGAAGATGTTGCCGAAGCCATGGCCATCAGCGTCCCCTCAGCCGTGGATTGACGATGATGTAGAGCATGTCGGCGATGAGGTTCATCACGATGAAGCCGATGGCCGTGCACAGCACGACGCCCTGCACCACGCCATAGTCGCGGTTGAACACCGCATCGACGATCAGCTTGCCGAAGCCGGGAATGGTGAAGACCTGTTCGGTCAGCACTGCGCCGGCCAGCAACTCGCCGAAGAGGATGGTCGACAGCGTGATCACCGGAATCAGGGCGTTGCGCAGCGCGTGCTTGTTGATGACGACGCGCTCGTCCAGGCCCTTGGCGCGCGCGGTGCGGACATAGTCGGAGCGCAGCACTTCCAGCATGGCCGAGCGGGTGTGACGCATGATGAAGGCCGCAAGGCCGGTGCCGAGCACGAAGGCCGGCATGATCAGCGTTTCGATCGCGCCCAGCGGATCGGAGAAGAACGGCACGTAGCCCGAGGCGGGGAGCCAGCGCAGTTCGACGGCGAACACGAGGATCATGACGATGCCGAGCCAGAAATTTGGGATCGACAGGCCGGACAGGGCGACCGCGCTGGCGGCATAGTCGACCGAGGTGCCCTTGCGCACCGCCGCGATGATGCCGGCAGGCAGGCCGATGGCCAGAGCCACGAGCATCGAGGCCAACGCCAGTTGCAAAGTCACCGGCAGTTTTTGCAGGATCAACCGGAGCACTGGCTCGCCGGTGCGCAACGAGCGTCCGAACTCGCCTTGCATCACCTGCCACAGCCACGCAAAATACTGCGTGATGATCGGGTCATCCATGCGGTAGATCTCGCGCAGGCGGGCGATGGTCTCGGGGTCGCGCTCCTCGCCGGCAATGACCAGGAACGGATCACCCGGCAGCGCATGCTGCAGCGCGAACACGAACAGCGACACGATGAACAGAGTCGGGATCGCGATCAGCACGCGGTTGAGGACGAGCTTCAGCATGGCTGTTGATCAACCCGCACCACAAACGTCGTCGCCCCGGACTTGATCCGGGGCCACAGGCCGCACTCAACGCGCGTCGCATCGAGCACCCGTGGCGATCCCGGCTCAAGGCCGGGATGACCTGGTGTCGTTTTATGGAGGCAGTTCCTCACTGGCGTTTCAGCCCGCCGAGCCGGATCATGCCGTCGGGATGGAGCTGGAAGCCGGAGATGCGGGCTGACGTGGCATAGAACCACGGCTGGTTGTAGAGATAGAGCACCGGGATTTCATCCTGCGCGATGGCTTGCGCCGCATCGTAGAGCTTCTTGCGCTCGGCAGGATCGTATACCGCCCGCGCTTCGGTGAGCAGGCGGTCGACCTCCGGATTGTTGTACTTGCCGTCGTTCTGGCCACCGCGAGAGGTCCAGAACGGGTGCACGTTGCCGTCGGGATCGATGCGGCCCGACCAGCCCACGCGGCTGAGCTGGAACTTGCCCTGCTGCTGGTCGCGCAACTGGCTGGCGAACTCCATCGAGCGCAGCGAAACATCGAAACCCGCCTCCTGCACCATGGCCTGGATGACCTGGCCGAGCTGGGCGTCGACTGGATTGTTGGTGACCATCATCTCGAGCTTGACCGGGCCGGTGACGCCGGCATCCTTCAGGAGAGCCTTCGCCTTGGCGACGTCGCGCGCGGTGACAGCCAGGTCCTTGCGGAAATAGGCGCTGGACGGCGGGAACGGCTGCATGGTCGGCGGGTGGGTGTTCTCGAACACGACCTCGTTGATGACGTTGCGGTCGATCGCCAGCGAGAAGGCCTGACGCACCCGCTTGTCCCTGCCGAACGGATTGCTCGCGGCATCGCCATTGCTGTGGTTGAGCGTCAGGCCCTGATAGCCAAGGCCGGGCGTGAACAGGACGCGAAGGTTGCGGTCGCCCCGCGCGGATTTGACGTCAGTGGCGGCGAGGCGCTCCAGCATGTCGAGTTCGCCGGAGCGCAGGTTGGCGAGGCGCACGGTGGTGTCGGGGATAGATCGATAGATGATTCGGTCGAAGCTGTAGTTGGCGGCCTCCCAATGGTCGGCAAACCTGTCGAGCACGATGCGGTCATTCTGGACGCGCTCGACAAACCTGTAGGGTCCCGTGCAGACGGGCCGCGCGCCGACATCGCCGGCGAAGGTGGCGGGCGAGAGCATCATGCCGGCGCGGTCGGCGAGCTGGCTCAGCAAGGTCGCGTCGCGCTGCTTCAGCTTGATGGCGATGGTGAGCGGGCCTGTCGCCTCGACGCTGTCGATGGTGGCAAGCTCGGAGCGGCGCAGCGATTCCGGCAAGGTGCGGGCGCGGTCGAGGTTGGCCTTCGCCGCAACCGCATCAAGCGGCGTGCCGTCATGGAACTTGACGCCGGCGCGCAGGCTGATCGTTGCGGTCAGGCCATCGGCGGAGAAGCTCCATTCCGTCGCAAGGCGCGGGATGAGCTGCAGGTCGGGCCCGGCGTCGAACAGCTTGTCGCACAAGCCCTTGAACACGATGCGGCCGACGAAGGTGCGGGCCCGGTGCGGGTCGAGCATGTCGGGGTCTTCCTGCAATCCAATGCGCAGGACCGATTGCTGGGCATGGGCCGGGGCCGCCAGCCCCGAGGCCAGGCCGAGGGCGAGGGCAGAAGCGGCAAAACAGGCAGTGATCTTGCGCATGTCGTGTTCCTTGAGGAGTGGGCCGGACATCTCGATGCAGAAAGCTAAGCCGACTTGCAGCGGGTGTCGAGAAGCGTCAACGCTGCCCCTCCCCGCTGCCGAGGCAGACCGGCTTCACGCCGGCCTGCGGCTCGACGCTTCCGCGAACAACGCGATCCGCCGCTGGCGCGCCGCGTTGCCTGCGACAGGCAAAAGCACGTCCCGTGCCGAAAGCTCGCCGGCGCGGTGGCAGGCGACGGCATGGCCGGACACAATCTCGTCAAGTGGCGGCTTTGCACTGCGGCAAAGCGCGACCGCGTGAGGGCACCGGGTATGGAAGCGGCAGCCCGGAGGCGGATTGGCTGGCGACGGCGGGTCACCCTCCAGAAGCACCGTGTCGCGCCGCGCCGACGGGTCCTGCGCCGGAATCGCCTGCATCAGCGCGCGCGTATAGGGGTGCGCCGGGCGTTCGAACAGCGCCTCGACCTCGGCCATCTCGACGATCTCGCCAAGATACATCACCGCCACCCGGTCAGCGGTGTGACGCACCACGCCGAGATCATGGGAGACGAGCAGCATGGTCAGGCCCAATTCGGCACGAAGGTCTTCGAGCAGGTTGATGATCTGGGCGCGGATGGAGACATCAAGCGCCGAGACCGGCTCATCCCCCAGTACGAGCTTGGGCCGTGACGCGAGCGCGCGGGCGATGCCGACGCGCTGGCGCTGGCCGCCGGAAAACTCATGCGGATAACGCTCCGCATGATCCGGCAGCAGCCCCACCAACGACAGCATGCGCGCGACCTCACGCGCCACGTCCGCGCCCTTGGCAAGGCCATGGGTGACGATCGGCTCGGCCACGAGTTCGCCCACCGTCATGCGCGGATTGAGCGAGGAGAACGGATCCTGGAAGACAATCTGCATGTCGCGCCTGAGCGCCCGCAGGGCTTCGGGCGGCGCAGCGGTCACGTCCGTGCCGTCGAAGATCACCTGTCCCGCATCAGGCTCGATCAGGCGCAGCAGCAACCGCGCCAGCGTGGACTTGCCGCAGCCCGACTCGCCGACGATGGCGAAGGTCTCGCCGCGCCTGAGATCCAGCGAGACATCGTCGACCGCGCGCACCAGCGGTTCCTTGCTGAACAGGCTGCGCTTGCCGCCGAAATGCTTGCTGACATGACGGGCGGAGAGGATCACGTCGTGGCTCATGCGGCGCTGCCCAGGCTGGCGTGAAGTTCGACCGGCGCCTTGAAGCAGGCGACGGAGTGGGCCGGGCCGAAGCTCGTCAGCGGCGGCACTTCGGAGCGGCAGGCCGCGTCAGCGAACGGGCAGCGGGTCGAGAACCTGCAGCCTTTCGGCCAGAGCGCGGGCGGCGGCACGGCGCCCGGTATCGAGGTCAGTCGCGACTGGCGCTGGCCGAGCGACGGCAGCGAGCCCATCAGGCCTATGGTGTAGGGATGCTGCGGATCGTTGAAGACCTGCGTCACCGAACCCTGCTCGACGATGCGTCCGGCATACATCACGGCCACGTCATCGGCGACTTCGGCGACCACGCCGAGATCATGCGTCACCAGCACCATGGCGGTGCCCGAACCGCGCTGGAGGTCCCGCACCAGCCTGAGGATCTGCGCCTGGATCGTCACGTCCAGCGCGGTGGTCGGCTCGTCGGCGATCAGGAGGCGCGGGCTGTTGGCCAGCGCCATGGCGATCATCACGCGCTGCCGCATGCCGCCCGACATCTGGTGCGGGTAGGCGGCCATGCGGCTTTCAGGCGCGGGAATACGCACCTGCTGCAAGGCCGCGACCGCAAGCCGCCTCGCCTCGGCGGCATCCACCTTGCGATGCCGTTCGATCACCTCGGTGATCTGGTCGCCGATGGTGAAGGCCGGGTTGAGCGAGGTCATCGGCTCCTGGAAGATCATGGTGATCTGGTCGCCGCGCAGGTCGGAAAGTTCGCCAGGCTGCAGGCACAGGAGATCGCGCCCCTCGAACATGATCCGCCCGGACGTGATCCTTGCGGGTGGGCGGGCCAGAAGCCCGATCAGCGAGAGCGAGACAATCGACTTGCCGCAACCGGACTCGCCGACAAGGCAGAGCGTGCGGCCCGCGCCGACGCTGAACGAAACCCTGTCGACCAGGTTGAAGCCATCCGGCAAGCCGGCAAAGGTGATCGAGAGATCTTCGACGCTGAGGACGCCGGCGGGATTCGCGGGTCGTGCCGCGTCCGCAGGAGAGTGGTTCTCAGCAGCCATCGGGATACGCCAGACCGGGCACGGGCATCATGGGCATGAAAGCAGTTCCTTGCGACGGACGGCCGGGCGGGCACGCCGCAGGGCCATGATGGGACACCACAACCCTGCAGGCAATCCTCGTGCCTGATCAGACGGTGGCCGCACTGCGCGGCGCCCAGGCCGCATACCAGCGCTTGAACAACGTGAGTTGCGCTGCGGCGAACGCCTTCTGGCTGACTGACAATTCATCGCTCGGGTTGAAGTGAAGTTCGTATTCAGGGTTCCCCTCGAGCACCATCAGATGCTTGAAATAGAGCACGAGATCGACGCCCTCGTCGAACACCGAGAGCACATGCAGCGCATCCTCCAGTTCGCGCGCCTGCTGCCGCGCCACGGGGTCGCCAGCCTGCGCCTTGCTGCACAGGCTGACCAGATGCAGCACCTCGCGCGGCAGGACGTTGCCGATGCCGGTGATGGCGCCGCTGGCGCCGCAGTTCACGTAGCCATGGACGACTTCGGTGTCGACGCCGACCATCAGGGTCAGCTTGTCTGAACGGTTCGTGATGTGCTCGGCGGCATAGGACATGGCCTTGGCGCTGCCGAACTCCTTGAAGCCGACCAGATGCGGATACTTGTCATGCAGGGCGAAGAACAGGTCGGCCTTGGTCTCGAAGCCATAGTAGGGGCTGTTGTAGATCACCGAAGGCAGCCCGGCGCCGGCCTCCAGAATGCCGGCGAAATGGGCATGCTGGGCTGCCGGCGAGGCGCCGCGCGACAGAACGCGCGGGATCACCATCAGGCCAGCCGCGCCGACCTTCCTCGCATGGGCCGCGAGGGCTGCCGCCCGGGCCGGGTTCTGCGCGCCGGTGCCGACGATCACTTTCAACCCAGCCGCGACCAGATGCTCGACGCCTTCCATGCGCTGCTCATCCGTCAGCAGCGGCCAGTCGCCCATCGAACCCGCGTAGATGACGCCGGACATGCCGAGCTCTGCAAGTTCCCTGCCCTTGCGCACAAGCGCGGCGAAATCCGGCTCGCGTGCGTTTGTGCAGGGCGTCATCAGGGCCGGCATGACGCCGGAAAAAACATCACGTGACATGGTTTCTCGTTTCTCGGGCTTTTCGTCTCTTGTGATTCTCATTTGCCGGGCATCAAAGGCTCAGCGCCGACGTTGCAGCGAAAGCTACAGGGTCGCACAGGTCGGACGCAAGCAGGTCAGGGGACACGACGGCTCAAGGGAGAAGACATCCGCGCCCGGGGGCATTGCGTGCCCGGCATGAGCAGCTTCAGGTTGCCTCGCCGAATGCGGCCGCGGGACAGCTAGGTTCCCGTGGCCAGCAGCGGGCAGGACGGCGCGTCAGCCGGGCTGCTCTCCAGCCAGTCCTCGAATGCGCCGAGATTGAAGACATTGGGGAAGCCCAATTCCTTCAGCAGCTTGCCGCCGATGGCCGCGTGCGTGCCGCGTGAGCAGTAGAGGATGATGGTCTTGGCCTTGTCGAGCCGCCGGTCATGTTCGGGCGAGCTGTGATCGGCTCGGGCTTCGAGGTCCGCCGCCGGAATCGGCATCGCGTCGGCGATCTTGCCGGTGGCCGCGATGTCGCCCGGATCCCTCAGGTCGATGATGACGATGCCGCCCCGCGCCATCATCTCGTTGGCTTGCGGGGGCGAAATTCTCGGCACGAAGGCATTGGCCGCCGCGACGAGATGAGTGAGGTCCGCAGTCATGGAGTCGTCCTGTCTGCATGTCGTGGTCCGGGCTCTGCCCGGCCATCGGCCCTCGCTGCGACGAGCGCCAGGAATTGTCGCGGATGCCGGGCGCGTTCTCGGGTGCATCCGCTTTCGCCGCCATGACCTGATCTGGCCATAACTGTGCCGTATCCGCTTATGCAACTGAGCGCCGGACACTTCAAATCGAAGATTCTTATCCTCCTATAAGCATATATATGACGCAGCGTCATATCTTTCCGCTTCACGGACAGCCACCATGAGAAATCTCAATCTCGATCAGCTGATGACGCTGTCGAAAGTGATTGAACTCGCCGGATTCTCGGCTGCGGCACGCGCGTTGAACCTGACCCAGCCGGCCGTCAGCATGCAGGTGCGCGAACTCGAAAGCCGGCTAGGCCTGCAACTGATCCAGCGCGCCGGCAAGAAGATCATGGGGACCGCCGCCGGCATCGAACTGGTCAAGCATGCCTACCGGCTGCAGCGCGAAAGCGACACGGCGCTTGCCGCCATGCGGCGCTATCGCGAGGGCTGGCTGGGTCGTGTCCGGATCGGCGCCAGCACCACGGCGCTGATCTATCACCTGCCGACCGCCTTGCAGACGCTGCGCCGCGATCACCCGCAGATCGAGATCGTGGTGAAGACGGGCACGACGGTGGCCCTGGTCGAAAGCCTGTTCGTGCATGACATCGATCTGGCGGTCGCCACGCTGCCTGCGGCGTCGCCCGGCCTCGAGATCACGCCGTTGTTCACCGAGCAGCTCGTGGCGATCTTTCCAGCCTCGCTGCAGCGGATTCCGGCGGTTGCGACCCCGGCGAGAATGGCGCAGTTGCCGCTCATCCTCGAGGCGCCGCCCGCCCAGTTGCGCAAGATGATCGACGGCTGGTTCCAGGGAGCGGGCATGGCGCCCCAGCCCGCGATGGAACTCGACAACCTTGAAGCCATCAAGTCGAGCGTCGCTGCGGGGCTGGCCGCGTCGATCGTGCCGGCGGCGGTGGTGGCGGACGGCAACGCACGGTCCGCGATCGTGACGCGCGCGCTCGAGCCTGCGCTGTCGCGCACGATCGGCATGCTCACGATCCGGAACATGCCGTCCGATCCGGCCGTGGCGCATGCCAGGGCGGCGCTGTTCGGTCTCGGTGCGGCCGTGGCGCCATGGGCCGCGCCGATCCATGATGACGCGAGGCCCGATCAGGCAGGCTGATCGGGCCTCGGCATCTGTGTTGCACCGCTGACGCGCACAGGTCGGTCACACGTGACTTGTCCCCGCGTCTTCCGGTTCGGCTACATCAGTCCGGCTGTGTGCAATGCCCGGCGCAGAAGATTTATGTCGCCGTCGGGATCGACCTGCCCCAGCCCTGGCGGCATAGACCCCGGCGGCATAGACCCCGGACCGACCGATTGCGGCGCGAAGCCGCCACGGCCAGGCTGGACATGAGCCGGTCCGCGCGACGTCGGCGCATTGCGCCATTCGTTGCCGTTCTCGTGCGGGCGAGCGGGCGCGGCGGGTCGCTGCCGCAGCGCGCCAGGCTGCTGGCCCTGCTGCTGAAGCGCGAGCAGAACACGATTGATCAGCGCCATCTGGTCCGTGCCGATGTCGGAGCCGCCCAGCATGGACTGCGCCGCGCCGACCTGCGCATCGAGCCCGAGGGCGCGCAGCACCTGCGGCATCCCCGCGCCGCTCCGGCCCGGATCCCCGAACGAGATCGGCAGGCACGTCTGCTTGATGATCTGGAACAACCGCTCGACACGCCGGGCATCCCTGCCCTCGAACGCCGTCTTGAAATCAGGATGGTGGGCAAGAACCAGCGCGGCAAGACCCGTGACATGCGGCGCTGCCATCGAGGTGCCATCCCATGCCGCAAACCCGTCCGGCGGAAGCGACGACACGATGGCGACGCCAGGCCCGCAGACGTCGATCTCTGGCCCGAAGCAACTGAACTTGGCCGGAAAGTAGCCCGTGCCACCCTCGAAACCATCGAGCACCTGCGTGCCGTGATAGCTGTCGGACGGAAACTCGCCCGACTTGCCGATCGCGGAGACGGCCAACACATGCGGCAGGGATGCCGGAAACTGGACCGGGCCGCCGGAATTGCCGGCCGCAACGATGCAGGCGATGCCCATCTGCTTGGCCCGGACGATGCGCTCCTCGACGATGCGCGACGGCTCGCCGCCGCCGAGACTGAGATTGGCGACATCGATGCCGTTCTCCATGCAGTAGTCCAGCGCCTGCACCAGCGAACTGAACTGGCCGCCGGGAAAGATCCTGATCACATGCACTTCGGCGGCAGGGGCGAAACCCCGGACGCCTCGGCCATCCGGCGCGACCGGGCCGCCGGCGATGATCCCGGCGCAGTGCGAGCCATGGCCGATGGTGTCGCTTGTCCAGGCTGACGGGTCGCCGCCGACCACGCTCAGGCCAGGACCCATGGACTGAAGGTTGCGATGGGTCTGCTGGGCGGCGCCTGAGTCGATCACGGCGATCTTGATGCCCGCGCCATTGTAGTCGGCCGGCAACTGCCCGAGGCCCATGGCGGATTGTCCCCAGCCCAGAAGCTGCCGGTCCGGAAACTCGCGCAACTGCGCCGCCAGCGGCTTCACGGCCACCCGGTTCAGCGCGGCCGGGCGAAGGTTCGGCCGCGACAGCCAGAAGCTCCAGTGGTCCGCCTTCGGCTTGACGTACAGAGCCCGAATGGTGTCGGGGTTCTCGCCCGTGACGGACAGCGTCGCCCGCCCGGTTTCATCCGTGATGGCCTGGGCCGGCCAGACGCTTCCGAACAGATAGACTTCCGCGCCCGCGAGCGGACCGTTCGCGCCGAGCACTTCGATGCTGGTCTGGAAGCCGTCGCCGAGCGGCACCACAACGCCGGGGTTGGACAGCCGCGTCTCGGAGGGGCCCGTGTCAAGACCGAAGGTGAGGGGCGCATCGCGCTCCACCATCAGGCGTGCGCCGGCCTGGTTCTGGAGTTGCCGCGCCTTGTCGACCGTCATCGACGCCAGGATCAGCGAGCCAAGACCGCCGCCGCCATCGCTTTGCAGCCCCAGCATGCGGGGCGGTGCGATCGTGCACAGCACGTCGATGTCCGGCGCATCCTTCAACTGCTGCACGACGAAATCGGCGCTGAGCGGCTGAAGTCCGGCTGTCTCCCGCGGCGAGAGCATGAAGTTGGTGCGACGTGGCTCGATCGTCATGGGTTCGAGGTCGCCGCCACCGACAGCGCCATTGCCGTTGCTGCGGGCTGCAGTTGCGCCAGCCGTCCGGCGGCCGGCGGCCGGGGCTGCCGAAGGGGCCGCGGCGACACGCGGCGACGGCGCCTCGGGGGCGGACGGCGCAGCGGCGGATGTCGTTGACGACATCGGGCTTGCAATGACCGGTGCCGGAGCGACCGAGGCAGCGGTGACCGGGGCCTGAGTGATCACGGTGGCAGTGACCGGGGCTGGATCAACAGGCGTCGCCTGTCGTTCTTCGACCTGATGGACCTCCTGATGCCTCCCTTCAGCGCCATTCTGCGAACCGTTGCTTGAGCCATTGTTTGACCCATTATTTCTTGGGCTGGCGCCAGTTGCGGCGGGCGAAGGCGCGGCGACAGGTTGTGCGGACGCGGGTTGGATGTCGCCTGCCGAAGGCTGACCCGGGGTGTGCGATGGTTTGCGCGGAGTGGCCATGGTGATTTCCTTTGTCATCGCTGCTTGAGCGGAGGCTTGTTCAAGGTCAGCCGGAAAACCCGGCCTGGGCGTGATCTCGTGGTTTGATCCTGTCGGCGGCTGTCTGATTGCCGCCGCCGGCTGAGTGGTCATGGTGGATTCAGGAAACGGTCCTGCTCGACGATCAGCCGCCCGCCGAATTCCGTCCGGATCTTCTCGGCGATCGTGGCCGACATGCTGACCAGCACGACATCGGCGGCGATGGTCTCGAGCGGCAGGATGGCGGGGTCATTGCTGGCGCGCGTGGCAAAGACGCCGGACCGGACATCTTCGCCCTGCACGAGCCAGCGGGGCTGATCGGCCAGCCTTGTGGGAACATCGGACACTGCGTCATACTCCTGCTTGAAGGCCATCGCGCACCTGCGCGAGGCAGGAACGCAGACTGCCGGAGGTGGCGATCCCGGACGATGAAACGGCCGGGATCGCACGTGTTGTCAGATTACAGCCGTCAGTGCATCGATCCGGCCTGCTGCTGCTGCATCAGCGTCTGCAGGACGGGCGTGACCTGCTGCATGATCGCGGCGGCGTCCTGAGGCGACAATGACGGACCTGCCTGATAGAGGCCAAGCGTCTTGCCGGCATCGTAGACACCTCCGGCTGCCTGTCCGAGACCGGACGCCACCTGCCCGACATTCTTGGCCAGGCCGCCCATCTTGTTCAGGACATTCCAGAAACTCTGCAGCTCCAGCTCGCTGACGGCCTCGGCCGCCTGCGGCGCGCCGGCGTCGAAAACGCCAAGCTGCTGGCCGATCCGCACGCCGGTCGAGACACCGCGCCTGATCTTGTTGAAGGTGCTCCAGAAGCCCTGCATCTCCAGTTCGGACACCGGCTCTTCGGCCTGCTGCATCTGCGGTCCGCCGGCATCGAAGACACCGAGCTGCTGGCCGATCCGCACGCCGGTCGACACACCGCGCCTGATCTTGTTGAAGGTGCTCCAGAAGCCCTGCATCTCCAGTTCGGATACAGGCTCGGCCGCCTGCGGCTGCATCTGCGGCGCGCCCGCGTCGAAGACACCAAGCTGCTGGCCGATCCGCACGCCGGTCGACACGCCCTTGCTGATCTTGCGGAAGGTGTTCCAGAAGCCCTGCATCTCCAGTTCGGACACCGGTTCTGCCGCCTGCGGCTGCATCTGCGGCGCGCCCGCATCGAAGACGCCAAGCTGCTGGCCGATCCGCACGCCGGTCGACACGCCCTTGCTGATCTTGCGGAAGGTGTTCCAGAAGCCCTGCATCTCCAGCTCGGAGACAGGTTCCGCCGCTTGCGGCTGCATCTGCGGCGCACCTGCATCGAACGGCAGGAAGCCGCCTGCGATCCCGCCGGCGATGCTGCCGACCGTCCGCCCGGTGTTGCCGCCGAAATGCTTGCCGATGATGCCGCCGGCGGCCTTGCCCAGCAGCGAGCCGAAGAAGCCCTGGGGATCAAGCTGCGCGTTGCCGTTCGGGTAGCCCTGGGGATACCCTTGAGCCTGCGGATAACCCTGCTGGCCATAGTACGGATAGTTGGACATCGAATGCTCCATTGTGAAAGCGGTGTGGGGCCCTGCCTGTTGGTGGCGCCAGGACCAGGAACTTGCCGCGAACCGCCTCCTTGAGACGCGCCCGCAGCAAACAGCTGAGCCGGAAGGACATCGAGATGGGTCCCGCCCGGTCGTCCTTGCCTCTACCGTTGGGTCGTGAGATGATCGTGAGGCACGCTGTGAAACCAGCGTGAAAGCGACCGGCAATGTGAAATTGCCCGGTCTCACGCGCTTCGGGGCCCGAGGGGGGCATCATGTCGCGTCTGTTTGTCGGGACCCGCGCACCATGAGTTCTGCTTATCGGGATCGCCCGGCTGCCGACCTGTCTCCCAAGGTCCCGCAGCCGGATCGAGGTCGGGTCGCCGAGGGAAACTGGCATGGCCCATGTGTCGCTGCAATTGCTGGGCGGATTCGTCGCGCTTTCACCTAATGGCGAGCCCGTGATGCTGGCGTCGCGCAAGGCGCAAGCCCTGATCGGGTTTCTCGCCGTGCATGCGCAGCGCAGCCATCATCGGACGCGGCTGTGCTCTCTGCTGTGGGAGGATGCGGGCGAGAAGCAGTCACGCGACAGCCTCAGGCAGGCCCTGACCACCATCCGCCGCGCCTTCGGGGCGCAGACCCCGGTGATCCGCGCCGACGGCGACATGCTGTCGCTTGCAGCGGGGATCGACGTCGATGTCGCCAGGTTCGAAGCCTGTCTGAAAGCGGGCGATGAGGACAGCATCGTTGAAGCGTGCGGCCTCATTCGCGGCGACCTGCTCGAAAGTCTCCATATCGACAGCGCCAGCCATGAGGCCTGGCTTGCAAGCGAGCGGTTCCGCCTGCGCGATCTGGCAGTCGGAGCCATCGTTGACGGAGCGGGACCCCAACCCGGGCGTGCCGTGGCCACCGCAAAGATCGAGATGGCGCAACGCCTGCTGGTGCTCGAGCCTGCGCACGAGGGGCTGCATCGCGCCCTGATGCGGCTCTATGCCGGGCAGGGCCGGCCAGCCGATGCGCTGCGGCAATACGAACGCTGCCGCGAGATGCTTCACCGCGAGCTGAGTGTCCGGCCTGACGCGGAAACCGAGACGCTCGTGAACGAGATCCGCGCCAGACGCCTCAGGCGCAAGCCCGTTGCGTCGGGCGCCCCAGGCGTTGACCACGCATTTGAGGACGCGACAGCTCTGCCGCCGCAACCGACAAGGTCCCGCCAGCCGGTGCTGCGCCCCATGACCGTGCTGCATCTGGAGCTATCCTTCGCATCAGGCCAGGCGGGCGCCGACGAGATCGAGAAGCGCGACGACATCCAGAGCCGGATGACCGGGGCGATCGCGCGGATCGCGACCGATCACGGCGGCTGCCTGCACGCGACGCTCGGGCTGGTCCATGTCTGCCTTTTCGGCCTCGAGCGGGGCCATGGCGACGATCCGCTTCGGGCCGCCCGCACCGCGCTGCGCATCCGCAGCCACCTGATGGCGGCCGAAGGCGACACCGACGACGCGATGACCTGTCGTGCAGGATTGGCATTCGGCGCATTGCTGGTTCGGGACGAAGCCGACAAGCAGGGCCGCACGGTCGCGGGCGAAGCGCTGAACGAAGCCGGCAGGCTGGCGCGGGCCGCCGACGACGGCCAGATCATCGTCTCACCCGAGATGACGGATGCGCTGGGCGACAATGTGGATCTGACGCCTTTGCCGGGCCAGCCCACGTTTGCGATCACTGGCCTGTCGGACCGCTGGCGCACCAAACCTCTGCTGCCGTTCGTGGGGCGACGCGTCGAACTCGTCCAGTTCGAACGAATGCTGACCACGACCAGGTCGTCGGGAGCCGGATCGGTCATGATCGTCTGCGGCGAACCGGGAATCGGCAAGACCAGGCTCATGACGGAGTTCCAGCACCTGGCCGGCGCGCATGCTTTCGACTGGCACATGGTCGTGCTTCAGGACCTGCCTCCCGGCGTGGCAGCCGATCCGGTCGCCGCGATCGCCCGTTCGATGATGGCAAGCTGCACGCAGGCCGGCATCGTGCCGAAGGACTGGATCGACCACCCCGGACAGGTGTTTGTCGAGGACCTGCTGGGGCTTTCGCGCTCGAGCGATGTCGATGTCGCCTTTGGCGGCCTTGCCGCAGCCGAACGGGAATCCGGCCGCAAGCGCGCCCTTGCGGAGTTGCTCCGCGCGGCCTGCCAGACCCGGCCCGCCGTGATCGTCGTCGAGAACACGCACTGGATCGACGATCGCACCATGGCCGATGTGACGACACTGGCGGACGCCATGACCGATCAGCGCTGCATTCTGGTGCTGACGACGAGGCCTCCGGAGGCGGAGCGTTTCCTGCAGGACCGGATCTGGCGCTCACTGCCGGTCACGCGCGTCACGCTGAAGCTTTTCTCGGCACGGGAGGCGGAAATGTTCGCCCAGAGTTTCCCCGCTGGCGACGCAGCATCATTACGGCAAGCGCTGGAACTGTCCGGCGGCAATCCGCTGTTTCTGGAGCAGGTCCTGCGCAGCGGCAACACCGGGATGCGGCACCTTGCCGGCATCGCCAGCACTGTCCTTGCGCGGCTTGACGCCCTGCCGATGATCGACCGGCGGGCTCTCGACGCAGCCTCCGTGCTCGACCAGTGGTTCGACGAGGACATCATCCGCTTCATGCTGGACGACCCCAAACACGACATCGGCAGCCTGGTCGACCACGGCCTGCTCAGGCCCTCGTCGTCGGGCGTGGCCTTCGTCCACCTCGTGGTCCAGAAGGTCGTGCACGCGTCCTTGCTGACGTCCGAGCGGCGGGCCTGGCATCAGCGTGCGGCCATGTGGTTCCACGGCCGGGATGCGGCGAGGCACGCCACCCACCTCGAACGCGCCGATGATCCCGAGGCGCCGGCGGCTTACCTGGTCGCCGCACGCGAGGAATTCGGCAGGCGGCGTCCGGAGAATGCGCTGATCATGGCCGAACGCGCCTGGGCAACAGCGAAGGAAGAAGTTCAGCGCTTCGAGATCGCCATGGTGTCAGCCGATATCTGGCGCCAGTTGGGACGGACCGCCCAGGCGATCGTGCGCTACACCGATGCTGCGCGTCTTGCCTCCTCGGTCAAGGCGCAGGCGCAGGCTGAAATCGGCATCGCAGCCTCGGCGCGCATGGCCGGCGATGTGGCCTTCGGCATGCGCACCCTCGACGAGGGCCTGGCGAGGCTTGACGAGGCAGCGGCCCAGGATGCAGCCAGCGACCCGTGTTCGCTGGAACGGGCGCGGATCGCCCATTATCGCGGCAGCTTCATGTTCCTGCAGGGCGACGTCGACGCCTGCGCGCAACAGCAGAAACTTGCGCTGTTTCATGCCGTCCAGAGTTCCGATCCGGGCTGGATCGCCCGCTCCTATGGCGGACTCGGCGACGCCGACTACGTGCGGGGCGACATGAAAGGCGCGATCACGAGCTTCCGCAAGGCGCTGAGCTATGCGGCGAGGTCGCAACTGCCCGATGCCGAGGTCGCCAACCGCTTCGCCCTCGCCGCCGCGCGCCAGTTCGTCGGCGAAATGCATGAAGCGCTGGCGGACGCCGGAGCCGCGAGCCAGCAGGCCGCCGAGCTGCACAATCTCTACATCGAGATGCAGGCGCTCAACCTGAAGGGCGAACTGCTGATCGAGCAAGGCCAGTTCGAGCCCGCGCGGCGCGAGCTTGACCGCGCCTTCGCCATCTGCAGGCAACTCGGCAACCTGCGTTTCAAGAGCTGCCTGCTGACAAGCTTCGCGCGTCTTCACCTATGCGAGAACGATCCCGAGGCGGCATCGGGCTTTGCAGAGCGCGCCCTCGAAGCGGCGCGCATGTCCGATGTCGCCTTTGTCGGTCCGCGGCTGCACGCGCTCCGGGCGCGGATATCGATTGCACGCGGAGGCGACCTGCAGCCCCTGTCCGAAGGCCGCGCGATCCTTGACAGTTCGCCGAACGTGCCGAATGCGCTGTGGTTCGCGCGGGACGCGATCGATGCGTGCCTCGCGGCTGGACAGCCCGCCGAGGCCGGCAGGCATGCCCACGACCTTGAAGCCCTTGCGCAGCGCTGGGACCTGCCGTGGGCGCGCTTCTTCAGCGAACGCGGGCAACTGCTTGCGGCGGACGCCCGGAACGCGCTGCCGGCGGGCGGCCAGATCCGGCTGCTGGAGCTTTGCAGGCAGGCGGAGGAAGCGGGTTTTGGGCAGGCGCTGCCGGCCCTTGCCGGCCTGGCGCCGGGTGACGGGCTGCGGATAGTCGACCGAGCCATCGTTCAGGACCCCGCACTTTAAGCTGGCCTGCCGTTGGGTCGGTGTCTATAAGTGCGTCACGCTGCACTGCACAAGAGGTCATCATGCGCATCATAATGGTCGGCTCGGGGTATGTAGGACTTGTTTCCGGGGCATGTTTCGCCGATTTCGGCCATGACGTCGTGTGCGTCGACAAGGACGCGGGCAAGATCGCACGCCTCGAGCGGGGCGAAATCCCGATCTTCGAGCCGGGCCTCAACGAACTGGTGGAGAAGGGTGTGGCCAGCGGCCGCCTGTCCTTCACCACCGAGCTTGGCCCGGCATGCGACGGCGCGGACGCCATCTTCATTGCCGTCGGCACGCCCTCGCGGCGCGGCGACGGCTACGCCGATCTGAGCTATGTCTACGCCGCCACGCGCGAAGTCGCGGCCGCGTTGACCGGCTATGCGGTGATCGTGACCAAATCGACGGTTCCGGTCGGCACCGGCGACGAGGTCGAACGCATCATCCGCGAGGCGCGCCCCGAGGCTGCGTTCTCGGTGGTTTCCAATCCGGAATTCCTGCGCGAAGGCGCGGCGATCAACGACTTCAAGCGCCCGGACCGCATCGTCGTCGGCGCCAACGACCAACGGGCCCGCGACGTGATGGCGGCACTCTACCGGCCGCTTTACCTCAACCAGGCCCCGCTCATGTTCACCGACCGGCGCACCTCCGAGTTGACGAAATACGCGGCCAACGCATTCCTCGCAACCAAGATCACCTTCATCAACGAGATCGCCGACCTGTGCGAGGCGGTCGACGCCAACGTGCAGGAGGTGGCGCGCGGCATCGGGCTCGATAATCGCATCGGCTCGAAATTCCTGCACGCAGGCCCCGGCTATGGCGGCTCGTGCTTTCCCAAGGACACGCTGGCGCTGATCAAGACGGCGCAGGACAACGCGGTGCAACTCAGCATCGTCGAGGCCGTTTCCAGCGCCAACGACAAGCGCAAGCGTGCCATGGCGCGGCGCGTCATCGCGGCCTGCGGCGGCAATGTCCGGGGCTGGACCATCGCCATCCTCGGCCTGACATTCAAGCCCAACACCGATGACATGCGCGACGCGCCGGCCGTCGACATCATCCGGGCGCTGCAGGACAATGGCGCCAAGGTGCGCGCCTACGATCCCGAAGGCATGGAGGCGGCGGGCGGCATGCTGCAGGATGTGGAGTTCGCCGATGACCCCTACTCCTGCATCGACGGCGCGGATGCGATGTGCCTGGTGACGGAGTGGGACAGCTTCCGTGCTCTCGACCTCGTCCGCATCAAGAGAATGCTCAAGCGTCCGATCATCGCCGACCTGCGCAACGTCTATTCGGTCGAGGTGATGCGCGAACTCGGCTTCCGCTATGTCAGCATCGGCCGGGCCGACCTCAACGACGCCGGCATGCCGGAGCGGACCGCCGCGACGCCGGTGGCCGTGGCCTGACCATGACGCATCTGGTGACGGGAGCCGCCGGCTTCATCGGCTTTCACCTGGCGCGCGCGCTGCTGGAAGCGGGCGAGGCCGTGATCGGCCTGGACGGCATGACCGACTATTACGATGTCATGCTCAAGCAGCGCCGGCTTGCCCTGCTCGCCGCCTACCCGAAGTTCACGTTCGTCGAGGCCATGCTGGAGGACGACAAGGCGGTCGAGGCGCTCTTTGCCCGACACAAACCAGAGATGGTGTTCCACCTCGCCGCGCAGGCCGGCGTACGTTATTCGATCGAGGCGCCGCGCTCGTATGTGGCTTCCAATCTGATCGGCACGTTCAACATCCTCGAGGCGTGCCGCCACCACCCGGTCCGCCACCTGATGCTGGCCTCCACCAGTTCGGCCTATGGCGCGAACGACAAGTATCCGTTCGAGGAAACAGACCCGTCCGTCCATCCGATCACGCTTTATGCGGCGACGAAGGCCTCGACGGAACTGATGGCGCACTGCTACGCCCACCTCTTCGGCACGCCGACAACGGCCTTCCGCTTCTTCACGGTCTACGGGCCCTGGGGCAGACCGGACATGGCGTATTTCAAGTTCACCCGGGCCATTCTCGACGGCGCGCCGATCGATGTGTTCAACCACGGCGAGTGCTGGCGCGACTTCACGTACATCGACGATCTGGTCGCCTCGATCCGGAAGCTGTCGGAGCGCCTGCCGCCATTGCCGGGGGCTCCGCGTGCCGGCCTGCCCGCCGTGCCGCATGACACGCTCAGCCCGGCCGCACCCTACCGCCTCGTCAACATCGGTGGCGGCCAGCCGGTCAAACTCACCGCCTTTGTCGACGAGATCGAAAAGGCGCTGGGGGTGGCGGCCGTCCGCCAGCTCAAGCCGCTGCCGCAGGGCGACGTCGTGAAGACGTTCGCCAGCGCCGACCTGCTGGTGGCGCTGACAGGGCAGAAGCCCTCCACGCCGCTGGGCGTCGGCATTCCCGCCTTCGTCGACTGGTACCGCGCCAACACGAACTGAGGACTGCGGCGCGCCGCCAGAGCATTGCGCGCTGTCGACGCCATCAGGCGGTGGGCGGAAGGCGCGGTGCGGCTGCGAGCGCGCGATCATGCCTGAGCCCGCCGCGCAGGGCCCAGACAAACATCACGACATCATAGATGATGGTGGCGAGAGCGAGCCAGAGCATCGCGGTCAGCAGCCCATGGCCAAGGACGGAGGCCACGAGGATAAGGAATATCCGCGGGAAGAACAGCAGTTCCAGCAGCGTCGACGACGTGTGGATGCGCAGCGCAGGAATGAGCGCGCCAACCGGCATCGTCCCGAGCTTCACGGCGGCGGGCGCGGACAGGATGACCGCCAGGTGTGCTGCGTCTGCCCATCCCGGTCCGAACACGACGGCGAAAAGGCGCTCGCCGAACACCAGCAGGAGCACGAAAGGCGGCACGCCGACGGCGAAGGCCGCAACGCTGTAGCCGAGCGCGAGCCTGACCAACGGCTTGCGCTGACGGATGCGCTCGGCAAAATTGCGGAGCGGAATACGGGACACCGCGTCGCTCAGCAACTGTGCCGGACGGGCCACCACGCGGTCGGCAAAGAAGAACAGCCCGGCAGCGGCGGCGCCATATCCGGCAGCCACCACCAGCGGCAGAAGCGCCGAGCCGCCGCGCGCCAGAAGGATGCGCGGCAACTGCCAGATGTTGTCGGCGAAGCGGCGGGCAACAATGCGCATGCCGAGCCAGTCAGGCCTGCGCCACGGCAGCAGCCGTGCGCGCCGGGGAAGCGCCCCTTCGGCAATGGCTGTGACGCCGACCTGCCCCAGGATGCGGCCAAGGTTGAGGCCGATGGCCTGCAGCGGGGTCAGTGCCAGCAGGATCTGGCACACTCCTGGGATCAAGGTGATGTTGAACTTGCCCCAACCGATGGCCCGGTAGTTGCCATGACGTCCATGCAGCGCATCCACCGAGGTCTGGTGCCCGAGGAGCAAGGCAGAAACCGCCAGCATCAGCATGCTCGGCAACGGTGCGGTCTTGAACGGCGTCCACAGTGAAGTGGCCTCGATGCCCGCGAGGATGCCGGCGACGACAAGCCCCATGGCAGCGCTGATCCAGAAGCAGAGTTGATAGGTGGCGGACACCTCCCGTGCGCCGCCCGCAAGATAGATGCCCGTTCTGTAGCCAAGGCCCAGCACCGACGCGATCAGCGTCGCCAACCCGAGGAAGGCAGCGTGCTCGCCAAAGCTCTCGGGCTTATACAGGCGCGACAGGAGCGGCAGCGTGGCAAGCAGCAGGAGTTGTGACGCCATCTGGGCGAAGACAAGCACGCCCGCCTGACGGGTGTCCTGGCGATGGAAAAGCTTGTGTGCGGATTTTCGAAGCGAGAAGACCACCAAGTCCGGCTCCCTATCGGGGCCGAAGCTTGCGTGCCGCCCGCCGCAACCGCTCGCGGCTTTCGGAGATCCGCTGGCGCGCGCTGACCATCGACAGGGCAAGGCGCGAAACCATGACACCCGGCCGCGAGCGTGCGACCGAGCCCTGCGGCCAGTATGGCGCGCGGTCCGCAGCCTTGCCCGTCAGCGCAAGGGAGAGGATGCCGCGCCGGGAGACGAGCGGCGCCAGATCCTGCGACCCGGCGTGGCCGGTGTCATGGGACATGGCGAAGCGGCCCAGCGCCTCCGCATCCTGGGCGGATGGATTGCCGACGAAATGCTTGAGGCAGGCAATCGCGGCGTCCTTCAACTCGAACAGCGCGAGGCGTCGGTCGAAGGCTCCGATGCGCGCGGCATCCAGGAAGCGCTCGGCAAACTTCACGGCTGCGTCCTGCATGGCACTCACGCCGAGCGCTTGCGCTTCAGGATCATGCGCATCGAAATCCGGAACCGGTGTCGCCGCATCGTCCAGACGGTAGCCGCGCAACGAGCCGTGATCGGCGCTGGCGAGCACCTCGACGACGTTGGGATTGAAGATATTGCCGTGCCCGACGAAGATCTCGGCCTGCTTGGCCTTGAGAATCTGGCTGCTCGGCAACAACGAGAAATAGTAGCCCTTCAGCTTGACATGGGCGAGTTCCGGGTCGCTGCCGAGGATCGTGGCGATGCAGAGTTGAAGCCGCCCCTTCCAGCCCAGATCGACGATCGCAACCGACTTCGCCGCCCCGATCACGGACCGGAAATAGGCGGTTGCCGCCATTCTGCGTTCCGCCGCCTCGACCAGCACGAGGGATGCGATCGGCTCGGCGCGGAACAGGGTCATGGCCTTGTCGCCCATGCTTTTCCCCATGGGCCTGTCAGTGGGCAGCCCGGCCAGCCGCATCTGCTCGATCACCACAGGATGATGCGCCAGGCCAAAGCGCTTGCTGAAATCAGCGGCTCCGACCTCATGCGCCTTCGCCTCCAGCCATGACCATGCCGCGTCGCCCACCGCCAGGATCGCCGGGAGATAGAGCGCCTGACGCGAGCCATACGCATAGACCAGACCGACGCCATGGTCAGCGGGTAGCGACCTGGCCAAGCGGTGAACGATCTGTCCGTCGCGCGCGAGGAACAGCAGCCGTTCGACATTCTGGGCGGCAGCGCGTTCCACGCACCAGGCGGCGAAGGCAGTGAAGACCGGACCTGCCACGTTGGCGCCGATCGCGGCGATGCCGGCATGCTGCGGCTCCTTGCAGGAAAGACGCGCCAGCTTGGCCGCGCCGCCTGCTGCGGAGGCGGCAAGCGGATCGCTGAAGGTTGCCGCAGCCAGAAGCAGTTCGCGAGAACAGGGCCGTGAGGCGTCAAACAACTCCGCCCTCCATCCTGCCGCCTCGGCCGCAACGACATCGGCCGCGCGTTTGTCGCCGATGTGCAGCATCGGTGGCGCGCCCAATTCGGACGCCACTTTCGTGAAGATGGTGCCGCGCCGCTTGCTGGCGTCGAGGTCGCTCGAAGCGAACATCCGGCCCACTGGCGCCCCTGCCCGATCCAGCAGTGCGCGGACCTGGTGGGCTGTAAGATAGGTATCCGAGACATAGACGAGATTGCCGCCCTGCATCGACCAGTCACGCCCGCGCGCCGCAACGGGTTCGATCAGCCCGATGGACTCCAGTTCCAGTTCCATCTCGATCGCGGCGGTTTCGTCAGCGCGCCCGGCCGGCTGCCCCAACCTCTGCAGAAGCGCTTTGTGGATGTCGCCAATCCGGCACTCACCGGATGGCGACGCCTGCCGAAGTTCGAGTTCCACCGCCGATCGCAACGCGGCGGCGGCATCAGCGTCGGCGCACAGGCCTCTTGCCTTCAGCGCCCGGCCAAGAGCCAGAAACAGGTCGGACGGCTTGGCCCAGACGCGTGACAGCGTCGTGTCGAACACATCAAGCGACAGACTGCCTTGATCGCCAAGGAGGGTGGACGACGACGGCATGGCTGTCTTTGCAGGTTGGATGAACGGCTTCATGGGCTCTTTTCAGGCTCCCTGCAGCAGCGTCTGACGGGGCGCACACGCCAGACTTCGACGTCGACGACGACGTTCCGGAGCGAACAACAGCCGTTGGGCATGGGTCCGGCAGGTCGTCATCTGCAGGCGTGCCAACCCTTTTTTGTTGCAATGCAGCACTAGTCGCTTGCAGAGAATTGTCAAGGCGGGCATCTACGGGCTCGGCGATCTCGCCGACCGCAGCGTCACCCTCCGGAAACGTTCCGGATGGCCAGTTCCAGAGGGCAGTGCGATGCCAACAGCAGCCAGCGGCCCCGACAACCGCCTCATCCTGTTCCCGTATGCCGGCGACGCCATGGGTGGAAGCGTGGGCTCCTCTTTCCTGCTCATCCAGGAGCTACTGGAGCGCAATCGCCGCGTCGTCCTTGCCTTCCATGGCGAAGGCGCGGCCTCCGAGCTTGCCCGCAAGCGCGGTTTCCCATCCATGCAACTGCCAGCTTTGGGGCGCGTCCCCGAAATGGAGCGCAATGACGGATTTCGTCTTGGCAACTACGCCAGCCTCGGCGCGACGGTCGGGGCGATCCGGTCCTCGGGCGCCGCGCTGGTCCATGTGAACGACAAGCGCATGCTGCGCACCTACACCTTGCCGGCGCTGCTGACCCGGCGCGTGCTCCTGAACCACTGGCGCAGCGTCTACAAGCCCAGCCTGAGTGTCGATCTTGGGTTGAGGGTGGCGCGCAAGTCGGTGTCCGTTTCGCAATACTCGCTCGATCTGCTGCCGCCCTGGGCGCAGGCGCAGGCCGAAGTCGTCTACAATCCGTTCCAGGTCGCCAGCGTGCCTCCGGACAGCCGGCGCAGGCTGCGCGAACAGGCCTCGATCCCGGCCGACGCCGCCGTGATCGGCTGCTTCGGCACGCTGCACAGGCGCAAGCGCCCGAGCATGATGTTCGACATCCTCGACCGCATCGAGAAGACCCGGGATGGGCGGCCGGTCCATGGGCTGGTCTGCGGCGGCTGGGTGGAGCCGCGCGACGCCGCCTTCGAGGCGGGCATCGCCGCAGGCCGACACGCCGACCGACTGGTCTGGACGGGCCATGTCGACAACGCCATGGAGTGGATGGCAGCCTGCGACGCCATCGTGCTGCCGGCGGTGGACGAGCCGCTGAGCCGGGTGGGCGTCGAGGCGCAGAGCCTCGGCATCGCGCCGATAGTGTCATCCGATGGCGGGCTGAAGGAGGTGGTCGAGCATGGCGTCTCGGGCTTCGTCGTCGACCCTTACGAGATGGAAGGCTGGATCGGGCATGTGCGCCGCATGATCGACGAACCGGAGGTTCGAGGCCGGATGGCAGAGGCCAGCATCGCCGCGGCCGCCCGGCTTTCGGTGGCGAAGCATGTCGACAGGATCAGCGCGATCCACGACGAACTGCTGCCGCCGACCGGATAGATCACAGGCGGCAGGCGGAAAGATCGCCTGCGGTCAGGCCCCGATCAGGGCCTCATACTGGTCCATCATGCGCTTGAACGAGAAGACCTGGTTCTGCGCCCGGCCGACATTGCGCAGCTGCGCGGCCAGCCCCGGATCGCTGTCGAGCATGCGGATGGCGCTGACCCAATCGTCGACCTTGTCGACGGGAACGAGAATGCCGGCAAGCTGCCCATCGGCAGCGATCAGCACCTCGCGCTGCTCGGCGATGTCATGGGCGATGATGGGCTTGTCGGCGGCCAACGCCTCGAGCAGGGCATTGCTGTGGCCCTCGAAGAGCGAGGGCATCACATAGATGTCGCAGGCCTCCAGCAGGTTCGCCACCTCGAGGCGCGGCAGCGGACCCAGCAGCTTGATCCTCGCAGACAGGCCGGCCTGCTCAATGCGCGCCTCCATCTGCGCGCGCAGGGGCCCGTCGCCGGCGATGGCCAGCACGAAGCGCTCGTCCAGCTTCGCCATCACCTCGACCAGCACACCGTAGTTCTTCTGCTCGGCAAGGCGGCCGACTGCTGCCAGCACGACCTGACCATTCGAGAAACCCAGCGCCTCCCGTGCTGCAGCGCGCGGCACGGTGGGCTTCGGCCAATCCAGCAAGGCGTTCGGGATCGTCGTCGCGCGTTGCAGAAGGCGCTTTGGATAGTCGGCGCATGAAGCCAGCGTCGCCTTCGAGACGGCGGAAACGCCGGTGTAGACGCCGATCCAGGCGAACAGCATGTTGATCTGACGCAAGGGCGAGCCGTAGGTGTCGATCGGCACGCGGTGCGAGACGATGCGGCGACCAACGCCATTCAGCAGCGCGGCCGATTGCGCAAGGATATGCGCCAGCGGCAGGAAACTGACGACGACATCGGGCTTCTCGCGCCTGACGAGCGCAAAGATGCCCCGCGCCATGGCAAGATAATCCTTCAGCGTCGGACTGTCGGTGCGCGCCAGCACGTCGTAGGGATGAGGCGGCGACGGGACGGGCGCGCGCTCGTAAAGGAAGATCGCGCTCACCTCATGGCCGCGCTCGCGGAAGCCATGCGCCAGCCGCATCGCGGCGATCGGAGCGCCTGCGACATTCGCCATCGAGCCGACGATGAGCACCCTTGAGCCGGCGCGGGGTTCACTGGTTCCGGTGGTCGTCATTCGTCCAATCGCGGTATTGCAGCTTGACAGGGCAGCGGCAGTTGAAGCCATGTAGCGGTGCTCGGCATGACCTGCCATTGCTGACCAACGGCATGTCTCTGGATCAGGTCGCAGTCCGGGTGCAGTTGCCAGACGGACTTTCGACGACGGCGTCAGGGTCGTGCATCGCTGCGGTGCGGTAGCTAACATGCTGCCGGTCGGTCGACAATAGTGCGGCGGCGGACAGGAGATTTCCACTTGCGGATGGTTCAACTCGACGCCTTGCGGGCCTTTGCCGTGCTTGCCGTCATGGTCGAGCACTACGGCGGGCGGACGGTGAACAGCCTGATCCCCATCTCCGCCGGCTATCTTGGCGTGGGGCTTTTCTTCACGCTGAGCGGTTTCCTGATCACCGGCCTGCTGCTGCGGACATTCGAGGCCTATGGCGACGCGAAAGGAACGGCGCTGCGCAACTTCTATGGGCGCAGGCTGCTGCGGCTGGCGCCGCCCTTCTACCTCGTGCTGATCATCCTCGTGCTGATCGGGCTCGAGCCGATCGCCAGTTCCTGGCCCTGGCACGCCGCCTACCTCACCAATGTGTGGGTCGCGATGGGCAATCCGTCCAACGTGTTCTGGAGCCTTGCCGTCGAGGAGCAGTTCTACCTGATCTGGCCGCTGATGCTGCTGGCGGCCGGGCGCGGCAACGCCCTCAGGCTGGCCATCGGCATCATCATCGCGGGCGTGGCCTTCCGCATCGGCTGGGCCGTGGCAGGCTTCGACACCCGCACCGCCATCTACCTGCTGTTCGGCAACTTCGTCCTGCTTGGCATGGGCGCAGCCTGCGGCGTGCTGTCCTACAAGGACGGCAAGCCTTTCCAGTTTCACTGGTTCACGCCGCGCCTGCAGCACCTGTCGGGCCTTGCGGCGCTGGCGGCCTTCGGCTTCGCCGTGGTGCCATGGCTTCTCTACGGGAGCCAGGGCTACCTGCGGTTCCTGACGCTCGACATCCTTGTCGGCTTCACGTTCTGCTGGCTGATCCTCAAATCCGCCGTGGGCTGGTCCGGGCGGATGCAGTGGCTGATGACCAGGCCAGTCCTGCTTTTCATCGGCAAGATCAGCTACATGATCTACCTGACGCACAATTTCGTGCCGAAGGTCTATGAGCTTTATCTGGGGCAGTTGGCGGACTGGCAGTTGCTAGCGCTGTCGCTGCCGACCGTTTTCATCATCTGCACGCTGTCATGGCATCTGATGGAGAAACCGCTTCTGGGGCTCAAGAGCCGCTTTCCGGAAACGCCGCAGCCGCGGCAAGCGTCGCAGACGGCGGCCAATCTCACCTGATGGAGTTGGCAGCCTCAACGAGGCCTCCCGCCTCAATATAACGCTCCACGGCGCGGTCCGCCGAAAAAGCCTGGGCTCGGGCGACGCGCGGGGCACTGTCTCCAGGTTGGCCGAGCGTCTGCATGATGGCATCGGCGAGCGCTGCGGCATTGCCGGTGGGGACAAGCATGCCGTGACGCCCCTGTTCCAGAATTTCCGCAGGGCCGCTGATGCAGTCCGTCGATACGATGGGCGCACCGAGCGCGAGCGCCTCGACCAGCACCGTCGGCAACCCTTCCCAGTCCGATGACATGACATACAGGCTGCAGGCGCGCATGAAGGGAAAAGGATTCGGCCTGAAGCCGGCAAGATCGACCCGCCCATCAAGCCCGAGCCGCGCCACCTGCGCCGCGAGCGCCTCGCAGTCCGGGCCCTCGCCCAGGATCACGAGGCGGGCGGGAGTGCGATCCTTGAGCAGGGCCATCGCCTCCAGCAGCAGCGGATAGTTCTTCTGCGGCGCCAGACGGCCGACCGCCACCAGAACAGGTGCGGAGCCGTCGAACCAGGGATGGTCCGGTGCTCCGGCCGCCCTTTTGCCGAGTTCGGGCGTGACGATGGGATTGTGCAGCACCCTGACATCCGCGCGCGGCAGGCGCGCTGCCCTCGCGATCGAGCCCGCGACGCCCTCCGACACGCCTGCCACGACGTCGGCATGACGGTAAAGCAACGGCACGAGATCATATGACAGCCGAACAAGGCCGCGTTTGAGCGCCTTGTTGGCATCGAACTGGTTGTGCTCGACCACGACGAGGCGTGGACGGTCGCGCATCAGCCGCGTTGCGAGGACGGCGAGAATGTTGGTGTGCGTCATGGCGCTGAACAATGCGCGGGGGCAGGCGCCCTTCACATAGCGCCTCAGGGCGAAAGCCGCACCGGCGGCGCGCGGCACCTTGAGATCGACCACGCGAACGCCGCTGTCGACTTCATCGAGAAAAGGCCCAAGCGCGCGCATCAGGACCAGATCGGTGGCGATGCCACGCGCTGCAAAGCCGTTGGCCAGGCGGACGACCGAGCGCTCCGCACCGCCGCCGCGCAAATCCTGCACGAAGAAACTGGCCTGTGTCGACACCGCGTGCTCCCGTCTTCGGCTCCCGCGCCTGCCACCTTGGGACCCACAGCGTCATCGACAAAGCGCCGGCAAACAACTTTTCTGGCGCGCCAAGGCCGGGTTGGGCTTGGCCAGCACTGCAGTCCAACATCAGGTGGCCGAGAAAACGGCGGCGGTCAATCGCCCGAGCGCAGGGACCGCGGCCGCGAGGCTGCGCCTGCGGACTGCGGCAGCGCCAAAATCGCGGCAAGGCGCGCCGCGACGAACAGCACCGGAGCCAGCATGCCGACAAGCACAGGCGCGGGCCAGGTGACTGCGCCCGTCAGGACAGCTTCGCAAAGCGCAGCGAGAAAAGCCGAGAATGGCCCCGCGAGCACAACCCCCATCATCATGTCATGGCCCCCTGCCGACAGCGTGGCGCGCAACTTTGAACGAAGAGTTAAATGTGGCCGGCATGCGACGGTGAAATCATGCGTTGCACAATAAGCATGCTGCGATGCAACAAAATGCCTAATGAAGTATCGTTCTCGTTATAATTGATTTTTTTATAAATGTATTTTACTTATATTTCTCATTTGTGACATATTTATGAGTTATTTTTCCAAAATCTCCTGTATTATTTACAGAATAACATCACCTGCAAAAAATTTTCTTACAGATTTATATTTGTATACATAAAAATGACGCCATGCGCCAAACCTTGATCAGCACTTGACCATGCCAATAAGCAGTTGACACAGTGACCACTTTCGCCGTAACTCATTCCCGTTGGTTAACCGCGCGTTAGTTTCCGTCGCGAAAATTCGCAGGATGTTGGTCATGTTCAGTGAAAAGCAGCAACTGTCTGCCGTTTCGCCCGACCAGGCCGTTACCAAGAGAATATCCGGCATCGTTTTTTCCCGCACCTTCCCCGTCCACATTCTGGCCCGCGCGCTCGATCTCTTGCTCCCTGTCGTCGGTGCCTGGGGATTTTCGCTCGCATACCTGCAGGTTTTCCATCCGACCGTAGAGCACGACTGGACCTATCTGGCGCTCGGCTTGTTGCTGAGTGTGATGTTCATATCGGTCAATCAAGTGAGCGGCCTTTACTCAGCCACCGCGATCAGGCGCTTCGGATCTCAGGTCGCCGGTGTGCTGAAGAACTGGGTCTGGGTCTGGCTGGTCATCGCCTTCATGGTCTTTGCTCTGAAGATCGGCAGCGAGCTGTCGCGCGGCGTGACGCTGTCGCTGGCGATCTTCGGCGTTCCGGTGCTGGTGCTGAGCCGGCTGGTGCTCGCGAGATACGTCGCGCGCTCGGCCGAAAGCCGCCGCGAAAGGGTTGGCGTCCTCTGGTTGGGCGACGCGCCCGACATGAGTGCTGTGATCCGTCGCCAATTTCATGTCGCTTTCGGACAGGGAGTGTCACGCGACAGCGACGGCAGCTTCAGCATCGAACAGACGCGCGAATTTGTGCGATCGGCCCGCTCCGCAGGCGTGCGCTGCATCATTGTTGCCGCACGCTCGGAGGACACCATCCAGTTGCAGCGCATCACCCCGATCCTGTCGGCCCTGCGCGTCCCCGTGCTTCTGCATGCCGATCAGTGGGCTTCGCAGGTCTATGCCAATCTGGTGCATGTCGGCCCGGATTTGCGGCTGTTCAGGCTGAACGACGCCCGTAAGCGGCAGATGGACCATATCCTGAAACGGGCTCTGGACATCGCCGTTGTGGCCGTCTCACTGCCGCTGCTGCTGCCGTTGATGGGGATGATCGCCATCGCCATCAAGCTCGATTCGCGCGGGCCCGTGATTTTCCGCCAGCGTCGGCTTGGCCAGGGAAACCGCCCTTTCACCATCCTGAAATTCAGGTCCATGAGCGTCCTCGAGGACGGCGCCGTGGTTCGCCAGGCTACGCGCGATGATGATCGCGTGACCAAGGTCGGCCGGTTTCTCAGGTCTCTCAGTCTCGACGAGTTGCCCCAACTCATCAATGTCCTGCGTGGCGAGATGAGCATTGTCGGGCCGCGCCCGCATGCCATCAGCCATGACAAACACTATGAGCAGGTCATCGAGGGCTATGCCCAGCGCCGCTTCGTCAAGCCGGGGCTGACTGGCTGGGCGCAGATCCATGATCATCGCGGCGAAACAGCATCGGTTGACGACATGCGCCTGCGCGTCGCGCATGATCTGTGGTATGTCCACAACTGGACGATATGGGTGGACGTGTCGATCCTCGCACAGACCTTCGGCGCTCTGCTGCGCAACAGGGATGTCTACTGAACCCTGCCTTTGCCAAGGAGGGCGGCAGTCTGTCGGCGCGTTTCGACGCTTGACACTCGCCATGCGAAATCGTTCCTGAAGCCAGCTTCCGCAGGTTCTGCTGGCCGTGAACTTGCCTGCCCTGGAGAGGCGATCCATCAGCCGCAGCCGGCGATGGCCTCATGCGGGAAAGACGAGAAGCAACTCCTGATCATGCAACTTGCCTTTCTCAAGCAATCGATTGCCGCGCTGCCACCGGGCCAACGCATCTACGCCGTCGGCGATGTGCATGGCATGGCTTCGCTGCTCGAGGATGTATTCCGGCGCATCGACGCTGATCTGGCCGCACGTCCCGCCAGCAATCCGGTGGAGGTCCTGCTCGGTGATTTCATCGACCGCGGCTCCAACAGCTTCGATGTCATCAACCTGCTCCTGCGGCGCAGCCAGGAACGCGGATCGGTGCTGCTTGCGGGCAATCATGAGTGGGCGCTGATGAAGGCTCTACTCTCCACGGACGATCTTCAGCGCTGGATGAAACTGGGCGGGCAGGAAACCTTGATGTCCTATGGCGTCACGCCGCCGCCGGCGGGTTCGGTCAATGCGGCATTCTTGGAATTCAGGGAGCGTTTCGCCAATGTTCACATGGCCTTGCCGTCGCGACTGCGCAGTTGTCACCGCGTCGGCGACTTCCTGTTTGTGCACGCCGGCATCAGGCCGGGCGTGCCGCTGGAACGGCAGAGGCTGGCGGACCTGACCACCATCCGCGCCGAATTCCTCACCAGCGACGCGGACCATGGCGTCGTGGTCGTGCATGGCCACACGCCCGTCCAGCAGATCGACGTACGGCCGAACCGGATCAACCTCGACACCTGCGCCTACATGACGGGAAACCTGACCTGCCTAGCCATCGACAGGAGCGGCCTGTGCCTCATCTAAAAAGGCCGGCTTCCGGTGCAGGCACAGCGCTGGCGAGAACGCGCGCAGCAGGCGCTCAACCGGATTGCGCCGCGCAATCCGCGAAGCCAAGCGGAAAACTCTCAGATGATCCGGAAAGGCTGGGACACGCCGTTGGATCGCGTCGCCATCAGAAACACGGCGTGCGGGTTGGTCAGCAGGTAGCGCGGCACGAGCCTCAGCGGGTCGCGAACCATTCTGTAGCTCCACTCCAGGCCGAGGGACTGAAGCCATTTTGGCGCTCGCTTGGATTTGCCCGACAGAAAGTCGAAAAGGCCTCCGCAGGTCTTGGCGACGCCGACGCCCGTCAGGAGATGACGGTTTCGAACCAGAAACTGCTGCTGGTGCGGAACACCCAGCCCGACCCACAGCACATCCGGCGCAGCGCGGTTGATCGCGTCGATCACCGCCGGCTCGTCTGCTTCCGAGAAGTAGCCGTCGCGGTGCCCGACGATGTTCAGCCTGGGATACAGCTCGCGCACGCGCGCGAGGGCAAGCTCCAGAACATCCGCCCGCGCGCCCAGAATGTAGAAACTTGCGCCCTCGCGCTCGGCAACACGGGCGGCGTCGTGAAAAGCATCAGTCGTCGCCACGCGCTCGGGCAGTCCCGGCCGGGAGAACAACCGGGACGCGAACACCACGGACATGCCGTCCGCCGAGATCAGGTCAAGTTTCTCGAAAATGCCGCGCACGTCCGGCCGGGCCGCGCACATCGAGATGCCTTGCCCGTTGGCTGTGCTAAACAGAAGACACGGCTTGCCCTGGCCCCTGCGCGCCATTGCTGCTGCAACTGTCAGCGAAGCTGTTTCCTGACGATCAAGTGCCGCTATTCTCAGGCCGCCAATCTGTCGCGTTGGAACGATAGCAATGAAATCAGGATTCACGATATAAGCTCCAGGCGAAACTCTGGTCGATCGTTCAATTGGCAACCCTACACACAAAACATCATTGCATGGGCCAAGTATCTCAAGGGCGGATCAATACAAACCATCCGTCATCTCCCACTAAGCATAAAGTCTAAGGTGGTTCAAGCTGTTATGTGGCACCGCACCATTTGTTTCGATTTCACGCAGTTCCACCATGCCGCCAGCCGTGGCAAAATCGCGACCTGAGTTCGGTTAATGGAGGAGATTTAAGCATGAAAGCCGGCAAACGAAATTGTTGCGCGGCGTTGCGCGTTCTCGTTGTTCTCCTCGCGCTCTGGTCCAATGCCGGCCGGGATCGGGCTGACGCAGCCCCTGCCGTCACCCGTGGCGGCGATCACGGCCGGGTCATACGTGTCACGACGCTGGCCGACCAAGGCCAGGGCTCGCTGCGTGCGGCCATCGAAGCGTCCGGTCCGCGACGCGTGATCTTCGACGTGGCGGGTGAGATCTGGCCGACCGACACGTTGCTGATCCGGAACCCGGGCATCACGATCGACGCGGCCAGCGCGCCCTCGCCTGGCATTTCGATCATGGGGCAGAAAGTGCGGATCAGGAGCCATGACGTGATCTTGCGCCACCTCCGCATCCGCATCGGCGCACGCGCCGATGGTTCCGACCCCGACAATCGCGATGCGCTGAGCATCGACGGCGCGGAGAACGGGCGCGAGCCGAGCTACAATGTGCTTGTCGAGGACTGCTCGTTCGCCTGGGCCATCGACGAGAACATCCAGCTCTGGGGCGCGGGCAACCACTCGATCATCCTGCGCAACAACATCATTGCCGAAGGGTTGATGCGGTCGATCCATCCCAAGGGGCCGCATTCCATGGGGCTGCTGGTGGGGCCGGGCATCACCAACGTTCTCGTGGAAGGCAACCTGTTCGCGCACAACGCCGTGCGAAATCCGCTGATCGATGCCGGCTCGTCGGCGGTGGTCGCCAACAACCTGATCTATGGCGCGCTCTATAACGGCTTTCACATCTACGCGAAGCCGCGCTACGGGCCGACACTGGTTTCCGCCATCGGCAACGTCGTCATTGCCTCGCCAGGTTCGCGGCCGCGGCTCGACGCATTCCAGCACGGCGACAATCCCGGCACGCGCATCTATTACGAGGACAATGTCTCGATCGGGATCCGCGCCTTCGATGCGGCCGAAAGATCGGGCAAGCGCAAGGAACGCGATCCGCCCCTCATTTCCACCCCGCCCATCAGCTTCCCCGGCTTTTCGCCTCGCAAGAGCGCGGAGACGGAAGCGAGCGTCCTCAAATCAGCAGGCGCCCGCCCGTGGGACAGGGACGCGGTCGATGCGCGCATCGTGGCGCAGGTGCGGAGCCGCACCGGCGGCATCGTCGACGAGCCATCGGACCCGCGCCTGCGCGCAGGAGCCACAGAACGCTGAATCCTGTGCCGAAGCTGGCGTTGCGGCTCACGGCTTGCGCCCGATCAGGGCTACGCCGAGCGCGGCGCTGACGACCTTATTGAGCTTGACCTGGCGCTTCACCGACCGGGGCAAAGCTGCAAAGACCCGCTCCAGCAACGTCGCCGCAGCGATCGGCATCTGACCGGCATAGCGGCCGCCCTTGGTGACGCAGGCGATCATGTCCGCGAAGCCCGCTCTGGCGAAAAGCGTCCGCAGGTCGCCGTAGGTGTATTCCTTGAGATGGAAACCACGCGCCACATCGTCGAAATAACGCGAGACATCGTGCGGTCCGGTCAAAGCGCTGGGCGTGATGCAGAAATATCGCCCGCCGGGCTTCAGGACCCGGAAAATCTCGGCCAGCTGCGCTGCAGCATCATCCGGATGCAGATGCTCCATCAACTGGTTGCTGTAGATGAAGTCGACACTGGCGGGCTCGAGGTCGAGCGCGATGCCGGTTGTGAGGAGGAAGCGGAAATTGGCCGGGGTCTGACTGGTGTCGAGCACGGCTGGCGTGACATCGACGCCGATCGTGGCCTTGCACTGACCGGCCATTTCGATCGCGACACGGCAATCGCCGGCGCCGACCTCGAGGAACACGTCGCCGGGCGCAACGAAGCGCTTCAGGACCGCAACCTGCTTGTCCACATAGCCGGCGTCGACTGTCTTGCGGGTATGCTGAGGGTGATGCGGCAGGCTGTCGAACAGCGTCGTGTAGAGTTCGGCATACAGGCGGCCCCGCTCGTCGCCGTCAGCCTCGAACAACCGTTTGGCCAGCCTTCGCTCGAGACGGTAGTGTTCCTTGATCTGCTCCCTCGGTCGTGTGTCCCGATAGCGCGCGGCTATGGTCGCGAAATCCGGCTTGATGTCGAAATCTTCTGCCGAGACTGACAAGAACTGATCTCCCCATGCCGCCATGATCGGCGCCGGGAGCTTGGAGATCGACATGGCATTGCTGCGCCCAAAGGCCGCCGCAGACCCCCGATATCCATTGGCCCGAAATCAGAGCATTTGCGGAGAACTGGGAGGCATGAAGGCAGAATAGCGGCCCCGTTGCGGCACTCTGGGCCGGCGGGACCGCCAACGCACCAAGGATTGCGCACTCAGACCATCAGGTCGGCCAGTTGCAGCCCGGCCTTGTTGACCTTGTCGAGCGTGACCAGCAGCGTGGATTGTTCGCCTATCTCGGCGAACACGGAGGTTCCCGTTGCGCCGACGTCGATGCTGAGCGTGGCGCCAGGCGTGGCCTGCAGCAGTTCGCGCATGTCGAGTTGATCCATGCCGAGCTCGAAATCCGTGATTAGATCGCCAGCGTCGTTGAGGTCGCGGAAGACGAAGCTGTCGCTGCCCCTGCCGCCACTCAGAAGGTCCTTGCCGCCATTGCCGGCGATGACATCGTTGCCCGATCCGCCCTTGATGATGTTGGCCAGCGCGTTGCCGTCGACTTCGAGGCCGTCACGGCTGCGGATTTCCATGTTTTCGACAAAACTGTCGAGAACATAGGACGTGTCGTAGACATGGGCGGTGTCGGTGCCGCCGCCAGCTTTTTCGACGATGCGGTCGAACCGCGAACTGATGACATAGGTGTCGTCGCCGCGCCCGCCGCTCATCACGTCAAGGCCGCCGCGAGCGTCGATGAAGTCATGACGGTCGGTGCCTTGGAGAAAGTCGACGCCGCCCGTACCGGTGATCTTCTGCTGAAACTTCGCGCTGGTCTGCAGCGCCGCTGGTCCGGTTTCGGTCATGCGTGCTGCTGTGGGCTCCGTCTGCGCAAAACTCGCCATGGCAAATCCCGACGCCGGTGCCGCACCAAGGGCAAAGTCAGCGCTCGAGAGATTGGCCGCATTGACATTCTTCAACGTCAGGCTTTGCGTGGCGGACAGGTTGATCACCGTGTCGCCACCGACCTGGGCCATCATGCCGGTGAGTTCGTCAAAGCTGCCCACGTCCTTCAGACGCAGCGAGATGGTGTCGACGCCCGCCATGAAATCGGTGATCACGTCACGGCCGTCGCCAGCCTCGATCAGGAAGCGGTCGGCGCCCGCACCGCCCGTCAGGATGTCGTTGCCCCGGCCACCCAGAAGGGTGTCGTCGCCAGCGCCGCCGACCATCTGGTTTGCGGCGCTGTTGCCGATCACGGTCGCGCCGAGACCGTTGATGATGTCGACGTTCTCGACGTTGGCCGCCAAGGTGTGGGACCGGCCCTGCAGCACAACCGTGTCGACGCCCTCGTTGGTGCGCTCGACGATGCTGTCCTTCGCGTCGTCGACGACGTAGCGGTCATTGCCCGCGCCGCCGGACATGACGTCCGCGCCGCCCTTGCCGTCGATCACATCGGCGAGCATCGTCCCGGAGATACGGTCTGCGGCTTCAGTGCCGGTGTGATTGATCGACAGGTTCGACTGGGTGATCGACGAAGGCGTCAGGCCGGAATCGCTGCCGAGCTTGTTGCCGGTGACGGATGGCGGCTGGCTTCCGCGTTCGACCGTGACCAGGTGGGTGGCGCGTGTGAAGGTGTTGTCGGCGATGATGGTGTTGGTCGAGGGCGGCGGCGGGCTCAGGAGTGGGCCGCCGCTGCCGAGGTTGATCACCGACAAGTAGCCGGCCTTGGCCTCGAAGAAGTTATCGGTGATGACGGTGTTCTGGGCGCCGAGCACATTGACCGCGCGCTTGCCGACATCCTCAACCACGTTGCCTCTGATCGTGATGTTGCGCGCCTCGTAGTCACGCGCGCCTGGCCACATGTACTGCGGTTCGGTCCAGCCGCCGGCGCCGATGCCGTCAACCGCGACATGATGGATGTAGTTGTCCTCGATCAACACGTCGGTGGAGCCGCCCTTGGCATAGACGGCGGAGTAGCTCTTGATGTCGAAGACTTCATTGCGGGCGATCACCGAATTGTTGACCGCGACGAAGTCGATGCCTTGGTCGCGTGAGCCGCTGATCTTGTTGTCGATGACGTGGACGTTGATGCCCTGGCTGATCTTGACGCCATCCTCGAGCGAATTGGTGACGATGTTGCCCTTGACCACGATGTTCTGGACCGTGTTGGCGAAGTTGGTGCCGCTCAGGCTGAACTGGATGCCGTTCTTGCCACCCTCGACCGCAAAGTTGGCGACGACGTAGTTGTCGGTGCCGAAGCCGTAGATGGTCGACTTGGTCGCTGTCGCTGCAACGACTTTGGCGGCGCCCACGCCGTCGGCCGAGACAAGCCAGATCGGGGCGGAGACCGTGCCGCCGCCATTGGAGGGCAGCTTGACGTTCTCGATATAGACGCCTTCCCTGACCATGATGGCGGTGCCCGGCGTGGCGCGATCAACGGCTGCCTGGATGGTGCGGTAGGGTTGGTCGATCGAGCCGTTGCCGGCGTTGTTGCCTGTGGCCGAGACATAGATGAAGCGGGTGGGCGTCGCGTCCTGGAATGGTGCGGCTGGAGTCAACATGATGACGGTCCTTGCGGGCGGTGGTGTTGGGCCAAAGGGTGAGAGGCGATGTTTCCGGGCGGCCGGCAGGCGGCCTTGGCGTCAGGCGGGGCGGGCCGCCTGGCCGGCGCGGGTGATGCGCAGGTCGATGACCGGCTTCAGCCACAGGCCTGGATCGACCGGCGACTGGATCTTGACGATCGGGGTGCGTTCAAGCGGCCTGAGGCGCGGCTCCGACACGAGATTGTCGAGGACGACGTCGCCGCCCTTCATGCGCACCATCAGCACGAGGTGATCCTGACCGTCCCTGGCGACGACATGCGTCAGCAGCAGCGTGCTTGACGGCCAGCCCTGCGCCAGCAGCCTGGCGCGCTTGGTCACGGCATAGTCATCGCAGTCGCCGGCTGCCGGGGAGATGCTCCATGTGTCGCCGGTCGGGCCTTCGCGCTCGGCGGACGGGCGGATCGCCGAATTGACCTGACGGTGCACGCGCGCCAGTTCGGTCATGCGGGCCGGCGTCATGACAATGCCACGCTTGCGGATCGAGACACCCTTGCGCTGGCACTGCTCGGGCGCTTCGACACAGAAACGGACATGCGCGAAAGGCGCGATCGTCTCGCCCCAGCGGCGCGAAGCGAACGGTGCTGCGGTTTCGGCCTGCTTGGCCGGCCCCATCCATGAGGCGGATTGAAGGGCGGCCTGGCCTTCAGCCGCCACCGATACGCTTGCCGTTGCGGCGACGCAGGCCACAAGCAAGACAGCGAGCGTCTTGATTTCAGTCGTCATTGTCAGTCCCCACCAACATTCATGATGAGAACATAGACGATGAAAATTGAGATTAGTGCCTAGTTCGGCTTACGCATTTATTGTATTGTATCAATATATTATTATCCAAATCGTTCACTGCATTATCAAAAATTGACTATAGTTCATATATCTGTTCTTAACGATATCGTTTCATGCAAAATTATCCATGGCTTCCAGCAGATTGGCTCTCTCGCAAATGAGATTGCATGCACAGACCTTACATTAGCCACCACCTTGGATCGCGCCGGTATTGACGACATCACAAAACCTGCGGTGGTCGACAACGGTGACGTGGAGCATGCCTGTCACGAAAAACACACTGCCTGATTCCGGGGTCAGGCAATGGCGGGATGTCCACCACTTCGGATTGGACCGCGTCACGGACCTGGTCATCGTCCAATAAAAACTGAATGCGCCCAGGCGCGTGCTGATCGCGTTGCATCGGGCGCTCGGCGCGGATGATGAATGCGGCGGATGGCACCACCGTTCAACATGATTGACCTTCGAGACCACAAGGTCAGGGATCGAACCGCTGAAGAAAATGAAAACGCGAGTTTCACGCAGGAAACGGATGTTCATGCTTTCGGCCGGTTGGTCTCCGACGAAATGACCTGTGCCGGTTCCCACAACATCTCTGGCCTGACCGGCATCTGAAAGACGGCTCAAAGCCTGGCCGGGTGGTCGTTCGACATTGCAGCGCTTCGGCGCGTCTCCATTTTCACGGACGTCGCCTTGGCGTTGCTTACGACAATGCCGCTCAGTCTTCGCCGCGCAGCCCGGGTGTTCCGCCTTCGCCAAGACCAGCGAGGTGTGCATGCATGTAAAGCGCTTCGCCAAGCTTGTTCACAAGTGCAAGCTGGGTCTCGAGGAAATCGATGTGACCTTCCTCATCCGCCATCAGTTCCTCGAACAGGTCCTTCGACGGATAGTCCTTGACCGACTGGCAATGGCTGGCCGCTTCCTGATACAGCGCGCGCGCCTCGATCTCGGCCTGCAGATCACATTCGAGGATTTCCGTGACGGTCTGGCCGATTTTCAGCGCGTCGAGCACCTGCATGTTCGGGTGGCCTTCGAGGAACAGGATGCGGTCGACGAAGCGATCGGCATGCTGCATTTCCTCGATGGATTCCGCCTTCCACTTCTTGGCAAGGGCGTTGAGGCCCATGTTGTCCAGCAGCCGATAGTGCAGCCAGTACTGGTTGATGGCGGTCAACTCACTGCGCAAGCCCTTGTTGAGATATTCCAGAACCTTGGCATCGCCCTTCATGAGGCACTCCTGTTTTGCGGCACCACGCTGGTGCAAGACCTCATATTTGGAACTGTTCAAGGGAAGGACAACCGGTCTGGCGCAACTCAATGATCCTGACGGACTGGTCAGATCGCCACAGCCGGGACGCGGATGACCAAGGGCAGGGCCGGTCTGATGTGGTCGTGATGCTGCTGGTCATCATTGTGGGCGCAACCGCCCTGGGATGGGCACACGGCGCAGCCGACCGCGATGGTGGTGATGCGGGCCTCTTCGAGCAGGGCCCGCACGGTCGTCAGGCAGCGCCCGCACTGCGGCGCGCAACCCATGCACTTGTGAACCTGCACGGGGGATTGCGGCATCGACAGCGGGTTCTTGCCGATCGCTTCGAGAATCGCCGCCTTGGTCAGGACATTGCAATGGCAGACGATCATGCGGATACCGCAACGCGCCGCAACCGCACGACGACATCGACGCCTGCAACCTCAAAGCCCGGCGGCGCGATGACGTTTCCGGCCAACGGCACAGCGTCGACCGGAGCATCCCACATCTGGTCCTCACCCTCGACCATGTAGTGATGGTGCTCGCCCAGATTGGTGTCGAAATAGGCCTTGCCGCCCTCGGTCAGCACCTGCCTGATCAACGAGGCCTCCGAAAACTGCCTCAGCGTGTTGTAGACCGTGGCCAACGACAGGTGCACCCGGGCACGCCGGGCCTCCTCGAAAAGGTCCTCGGCGGCGACATGGCGATGGCCCTGGCCGAACAGCAGCCAGCCCAGCAGGATCCGCTGCCGTGTCGGCCTCAGGCCGGATGCAACCAGACGTGCCCTGACCTGCTGCACAGGGCACCCCGTCGGCGCCGGCTTGCCATCGACGAGGCGCTGAAGCGCGTCCTTGATCACCGTGGGCTGCTCGCTCACCGGCGAGGAAGCATCTTCCCAGGACATCTGCGGCGTGATCATCGACCTACCTTAGAACAATTAAAAACTATAACCCTTTCAATGATTTAAGATAAGTAGAAGAAATTTGTCAAGTTTGATTTCGATCCGGTGAAATACGTTGTCTGGTCAACGCTGCGGGACCGCGGATGCCCAGCGTTCCGGCTTGATCTGCGCAACGACAGCAAAGCCACCCCTACCGTCAGGCCTGATGATCACCGCTTCGCCCTGCGTCCTGATTTCGGGTCCACCCGCTGCAGGCAGATTGTCATCATGGCCCATGATGACGGTGTTGGCGCCAGCCGCCGGTGCTTGCCCCAGCAGCGGCGTCAACGCATCACGCATCGTCTTCCTGTCGGCGTCGCTATAGTTTTTTGACGGCGGCAGCTTCAGCCCGTCGACCTTCACATGGCGACCGAAAGCCATGTCCGCCGATTGCCACGCGCGGCAGAACGGCGAAGCCAGCACCTCTCCGACCGGTATCCTCAGAGCCTGAAAAGCATCGCGGACCTGCACCGCCTGCCGGGCGCCCTTGGCGTTGAGCTGGCGCTGGCTGGCGCAGTCACCAAGCCGGACCAGATGCTGATCGGGCGTGTCGGCGCCGGTTTCGAAATGGCGGAAATAGACGATGTAGCCACCCTGGCCGAGCGCGGCGATGGCCTGTCTCGCACCCATCGGCCTTGGCAACGTCGCTTCCTGTGCAAACGGCGAGGTTGCCATGCCGAAGACAATGATCAGTGCGGCGGAGCGAGACAGGGGTCTCATCCAGATTGTCGTCATGTTCGGGTTCCTCAGCCTGGGTTCGATGATCAATGGAGCTTGGGTCAATGAAGCTTGCGCCGGTCGCCTGTTCCAGCGTTGCGGTGTGCGGCAGTCCCCATGATCGGCGCATTGCCCTGTTCAGCACGCAGCAGATGCAGCAACGACGCGAGGTTCGTCAGCGCTGTCGTCAATCTCGCCTGATCGAGTTTCCTCGCCAGCACGAACAGCGCCTGATCGAGGCGACGGCGGTCAGGCGACCGTGCAGCCTGCATGGCCGCGAGCAGTTCCATTTCGTCTTCGCTGACATGGGGGCAGGTCGCCGGCAGGAAGTTGAAGTTTCCGGCGCGCTCGGCTCTGACGGCGCGGCCCAGCGCCAGGACGTGCCCGAAGAACGTGGTGCCGGCGTCGAGGCCCAACGCGCCGATGGCGGCTTCGCAGCCATGATCCCAGGCATCGACCCGTCCGGTGCAATAACCGACGAAGACAAAGCGGATCAGCGAAATGACCAGAGCGTCGTGAGCGTCATTGGCGCAGTCACCGAGCAACGGCAAGGATGCGCAGCCGCAAGCCTGATCGCCGGTGGACACAAGCCGATCATCGCAGGTGTCGCTATCAGCTTTGGGTTCGGCCCTGCCATGACGGCGGCCCTTCTGTGCTGTGGGCCTCCATGTCATGAGAACATCCTCGCTTTGAGGGCTTCGAAGTGGGCAAGCTGATCCGCCAGCAACTCCCGCGCTGCATCGCGCCGCACGAAGACCTTGAACATCGCTTCACCGGCAGCATTGAAAAACTGCACCGAGCACGAGCGCCGGCCATGGAAAGGCCTGTCGACGAGATAGATCGCGGTGCAATTCGCGGCGCGGATATGCCCGCCGATGGGGCTTTCGCCATGGATGTTGTAGTAGCCGTGGCCAAAGCTGCCGGCGGGAAGGCTGCCCACCACCTCGCACACAATATCCCTGGTGTGGACGATGAACAGAACATCGCCCCAAGTCGACAGCTCCTGCCAGACGGATTCGAACGCACTGCCTGGAATGAAAAGACGCTCCTTCACCGGCGTCATCTCAAGCACGGCCTGTGTCGGCAGGCCGCTCTCGCGCGCGATGGCTTCGATGACGCCATCGGGTTTCGCGGCGAGTTTGTCGCGGGCCAGCGCGAGGCGCTCGTCGGCTGGTGAGACGACAGGCTGCAGGACTGGGTTGAGGGTGTCTGTCTGGCTCATGACATGACCTCACGCAGCTTCGGTCTGGCGGGAGGGCGCAACTTCGCCCAGCACGGTCTCGAAGCCTTCGAACTCCGGGTGCCCGAGGTAAAGTCCGTGGTGGCCGCCAGCCCCCTTGTGCGATTCGCGGAATTGCTCCGAGCGGGTCCAGGCGGTGAACTGCTCCTTGCTCGCCCAGGTGGTATGCGAGGAGTACAGCACATGGTCATCGCGCTCGGGGCCCCTGAGCAGATGGAAGGCGATGAAACCCTCAAGCTCATCGAGGCGCGTCTTGCGTGACGACCAGACGGTCTCGAAGATCACTTCCTGTCCCTTGACGACCTTGAAGCGGTTCATGGCGATAAACATGGGTGTTCTCCTCTGGGTTGGGTGCGGTCTCGATCAGCGCAGGTCATAGCGAATGGCCGCGTTGAAACTCATGGCGCCCGGCCCGCCATCGGGCATGACCGGGAATGGCGCGGCGCGGCGCACCATGGCGAGCGTGGCCTGATCGAGAAGGCCGGAGCCTGATGTTCCTGCGAGGGACACAGCTGTGACCTGGCCGTTGCGTGTCAGATTGAAGGCCACGCTGGCGCGACCCGTCACGCCCTGATCACGGGCCCAATCCGGGTACTGCTTGAAGCGTGCCAGGTGGGCCAGCACGCGGGAGCGATAGCTGGCAATCTCGGCGGCGCCGGCACTGGAAGCCACTCCGCCCGATCCGCCGCGCTGCTGAGCTTGTTGGGTCGCTGTCGCGCGGCCAGCATCAAGGCGCGCAGGTGCCGCCGTGGCAGGTCTGGCCACGCCTTCCGCGCGCTGTCGTGGCTCGCGGGCCGGCTTGGCGACGACCACCCTGCGGGGTTCGGCTGGTGTGGCCGCAACTGATCGAGACGAAATGATCGGGGCGGGAACAGCCTCGGTTGCCTGCGGCAGTGCAGGCTCGCTTGGCAGTGTCAGCACCAGCGGTTCGGCGAGATGAGGCGTGATCGGCTCAGCTTCCCGCACAGTCGGGGTTGGCGAGGGCGCAGTGCTTGGCATGACGGCATCAGGCTCCCGCACCTCTTCCGCCAATGTCAGGGGCGCTTGCAGTTGTTGCGGCGCGGCTGTCTCGGCCGTCTGCTCGGCTGGCCCGACCACGAGCAGTTCGACCGGGATCGCCACCTCCCCGCCACGCTCGAACTGCGCTGGGGCAGACGCCACCAGCACGGCGCCGAGGATGACAGCGATGTGGATGCAGGCCGATACCAGAAGACCAGCTCGGCGCCGGTGTGGGCCAGTCGTCTGGATCAGTTGTCCATCACGCAACGGAACATGCTGCCCGATGGCAGCAATGTCGTCCGTGTGCCGGTCAGCAGCGGCATCGTCGCTCACTGCATCTTCGCCCACCGTGCCGTGGTCGCGCCCGGCGCCAGGCGTCAGCGTCTGCGCAGTCAACCGGCCTGCCCGCACGTCCGGCAGACCCGGACGCTCTTGCCCAGTCGCGCTGTCCCGGCGAGCATGGCCAGACCTCGCCGACTGTGGCTCCAACCGTGAGCGGCGTTGCGCCAGCATGTGCGTCAGCCTCCGAACCGGGTCGAGAAGCCGATCTTGCCGACGAAGCCGGGGCTGCGGTCGCCGTCGAGATAGCGCCGGTAGCGCACATCCCCGATGTTCTCGAGGCTGACGAAAGCGCGCGCATCCTCGCTGATCTGATAAGAGGCCTGCAGGTCGACCAGCCCATAGGCCTTCGAGGTCGGCGCGCCGGTCGGCACGCGGGTCTGTGCTGCCACCATCGTCACCCGCGCGCTGATGGTCAGTTTCTCATTGAGAAGTCTCACTCCCCCGCCAAGCCCAAGCTTGTCGGGATAGACCGAGCCAAGCGGCTGGCCGTTGCTGCGGTTGTCGCCACGGATTGACGAACCCGACACCGACGCGAACCAGGTGCGGGCATCGTAGACCAGTTCGCCCTCGATGCCGCTCAGCCGCGCATTGGCCACATTCTGATACTGGAACTGGCCGAAGGGCGGTGGCACAGGCGAATAGACCGCGTCGATGAAGTCGCGCACATCGTTGCGGAACACCGACAGTTTCCCACGCAGGCGGTCGCCAGGCACCAGCACATCGTCATACTTCAGGTTGATGCCGGCCTCGATGGTCTTGCCGACTTCCGGCCGCAGCGCCGGATTCGGCAGGAAGACAAAGGCAAAGCCGCCCGGGTGGATGCCCTGCACCAGCGTTTCGGTGATCGCAGGCGCGCGGTAGCCCTCGGCATAGGTGCCGTAAAGCTGCAGGCCCGCCAGCGGCGTGATGCCGAGCGTCACCTTGGGCGATATGCGCTGACCGCTCGAGGACACCGTGCCGCCCGACAACTCATAGCCGTCGTAGCGCGCGGCGCCGATCAGGTCGAACAGGCCCCATTTCAGCGCGCCCTGCACGAAGCCGCCATACACGCGGCGCTGGCCCGACGGTGTGAAGCTGCTGCTCGAACCGTTCGGCTCATTGTCGAATGTCTTGACCCGATCCTCGAAGCCATCGACGCCATAGGTCAGCGCCAGCGTTGGCCCACCCAGATCGAAGCGGCTGGTGTTGTTGAGGTCGAACCCGGTCGTCACGATGTTGAAACCGCGATCCTTGCCGATCTGCGCGGCTGTTCCGGACAGCCGCGTCTGATCGGTGTCGGTCTCGGTCCGATAGAGGCTGGCATTGAGGTTCAGCCATGGCAGATCAGGCCGCGAGAAGGCATACTGCGCGGTGAAATTGCTGGTCGTGACATCCGCTCCGCGACGCGGAGACATGGATGTGCCGATGCCGTTGACGAAATCATATGTCTGGAATTGCAGGCCCAAGGTCAGCCTGTGCCCTTCGGCAGGCGTTATCTCGATCTTGCCGATCCCTGAGCGCAATTCCTGGCTGGAGTCCCGAACGATCAGGCCGGCGCCATCGCGAAAGTTGCCCTGATTGCGGAACGCGAAGCCGGCCATGGCAGAGAACCAGTCGGTCGGCTTGACCGCGCCGACGACACTGCCGTTGAAGCCGGTCTGCCGTCCGAACAGGCCCGTTGCGCCAAACTCGGCGCCCCAGCGTTCGCCGGGCTTGAGGATGTCGCGCGGGCCGATGGTCTGGAACGAGACGACGCCGCCGATGGCCCCTGAACCATAGATGTTCGCCACCGGCCCGCGTGTGATGTCGATCAGCCGGATGAAGGCAGGGTCGAGATAGAACGCACCGTTGGCATTGTGGCCCGAACGCTGGAAATTCTGCCGCGCGCCATCGACCGTGACGGCGACGCGCCCGAAATCCTGCAGCCCACGCACATTGACCGCCGTGGCGGGATCGTTCGCGTTTTCCTGCGTGCTGACGCCAGGCGCCTGGCTCAGGACCGATCCGATGCGCTGCGGTTGCTGCTGCCGGATCTCCTGCCGGGTCGTGACCGATACGCCAGCCAGCGCGTCGACGGCGCGCTCTTCCTGCCGTGTCGCCGTGACCGTGATCTCGTCCAGCGACGTCGCCGCGCCAGGCACGCGCGGGGCCGGCGCGGGTTGTGTCTGCGCGGCGACGCTGCCCGCCACCAGCGCCAGCGTGGCTGTCAAAAGAGCACGGTGTGCCGTGCTTTGCGCGAGCGCCCATCGAAATGTGTCGTGGTTTGTCATTCTGAAGCCCCAGCGGGCGCATCGCGCGCCCATTACCGTCCTGTTGTCAGAAGGCTGGCTGGCATCGTTGGCGCCGCATCTGATCGATGACGCGTCAACGGGAAGGCTGGCTGGCAATGCTCCGGGACATGTCTCCCGCCCGGCGCTTGACCATTGCTAATAAAGCAGACTACTTAAGTCAACTATCTTCTGTTTGGCTTTTTTAGAGCGATTACAGAGTGATAGCTGAATTTATTACATTTCTAAACTTGAGGCTTTCCGGTGACACGACGCCCTGATGGAGACCAGCAGCCTGCTGCTGCGGCTTCGCTGCATTCAGCAGCGGTGGCGCAGTCCGACGGCTTTCGGGTGGTGCCGGTGGAGACGATCCTCGGTGCAAACCGCGAAGCCGTGCTGCTGCACAATGGTGTGCGCTACCGGCTGCGCATCACCTCGAACGACAAGCTGATCCTGACCAAATGATGAGATGTGCCATGACCATACAGACCGATCGGACGCTGTTCCACGCGCGCTCCCGCCCGCCTCAGCTTGCTGCGGCAAGTCTGGGCGCCGCTTTGGGCGCCGTGTTGATGGCATTTGCGCTGACCCACGACAGTGACGCCAGGGCGCAGCAACCGGACATGCGTATCGTCGCAGCAGGCGGCGTCATCACCGAAATCCTCTACGCGCTGGGCGGGCAGGACAGACTTGTAGGGGTCGATGCCACCAGCCAGCATCCGCCTCAGGCGCTGATGGACAAGCCCAATGTCGGGTATGTGCGGCAATTGTCTGCGGAGGGAGTGCTCTCGCTGAGGCCCACGAAGATCATAGCCATCGACAGCGCGGGGCCTCCAGATGTGCTCAAGCTGGTCGGCGAGGCTGCCGTTCCGATCGAGACGATCCCCGAGGACTTCTCGCCATCGGGCGTGTCGGCACGCATCCGTGCAGTCGGTGCAGCGGCTGGCTTGGGTCCAAAGGCCGAGCAACTCGCCGACGCGACCGATGCGCGCTTTCGGCAACTCGAAGTGCTGCGCTCGCAGATCACGCAGCCGAAGCGCGTTTTGTTCGTTCTGGCACTGCGCGAGGGCCGCGCCATGGTCGGTGGCCGCAACAACGGGGCGGATGCGATCATCAAGCTGGCGGGTGGCGTGAATGCGGCATCTGCCATTGAAGGCTACAAGCCGATGAGCGACGAAGCCATCATCGAAGCTGCCCCCGATCTCATCCTGATGATGAACCGTGGCGCCCACGCGGTCAGCGCTGACGAGGTTTTCCGCGCGCCATCCTTTTCGGTCACGCCGGCGGCGGCGAAAAAGGCGCTGCTGGTGATGGACGGGCTTTATCTGCTCGGCTTTGGCCCACGCACGCCGGACGCCGCGCGCGATCTGATGGCGGGGCTGAATCCTGATCTGACCATTCCCGAACTGGCTGCGATACGTCCGTGAGCGTGCTGGCAGAAGCCACGGTCGAGCCATCCGACACGCTGGTCCGCGACGCCGGACAGCGCCGCGTGTTTCTCGCCACCGCAGCGCTGGTCTGCCTGGCAATGACGATTGCAATTCTGTCGCTCGGCGTCGGGGCGGTCCGCATCCCGCCGGGACGCATTCTGGCGGTGCTCGGCGGTTGGCTCAGCGGCGATGCGGCCATGCTCGCCTCGCGCGATGCGCTGGTCGTGCTCAACATTCGCCTGCCGCGCCTGCTGCTCGGCGCACTTGTGGGTGCCGGCCTCGCGGTTGCGGGCGCGCTGATGCAGGGTCTTTTCCGCAATCCGCTGGCTGATCCTGGTCTTGTCGGCGTCTCGGCCGGGGCCGGGCTTGCCGCTGCCGCGACCATCGTTCTCGGTGAATGGCTGCTGGCGGGGCTGATCGGCAAGGTGCCCTTCGCCCTGTTGCCCGCCGGGGCTTTCCTTGGCGGGCTTCTGACCACCATGCTGCTCTATCTGATCGCCACGCGGGAGGGGCGCACGTCTGTCTCCACCATGCTGCTTGCGGGGGTTGCGCTTGGCGCGATGGCGGGGGCGATGACCGGCTTCCTGGCGTTTCTGTCCGATGACCGGCAGTTGCGCGATCTCACCTTCTGGTCGCTCGGCAGCCTCGGCGGCGCAAACTGGGCCAAGGTCTGGGCCATCGCGCCGGTGATGCTGGTCCTGATCGCAGCGATGGGCCTTCTCGCGCGCGGTCTTGATGCACTCGCGCTTGGCGAGGCCGAGGCCTACCATCTTGGGGTTCCGGTCCAGCGGCTGAAAGCCGCCGTCATCGTGCTCACCGCCCTTGCCGTTGGGGCCAGCGTGGCAGCAGCAGGCCTAATCGGCTTCGTCGGCATCGTCGTGCCGCACATGTTGAGACTGGTGGTTGGGGCCGGCCACCGCGCCTTGCTGCCCATGTCGGCGCTTGGCGGCGCAACGCTTGTGGTCGGCGCGGATGCCATTGCGCGGGTGGCGGTTGCACCTGCAGAACTGCCGATCGGCATCGTCACCGCTGCCATCGGCGCGCCGTTCTTCCTCTGGCTGCTGCTGCGCGGCGACCGGAGCCTGTCATGAGCAACCCTGCGCTCAGGTGCGAAAACCTGCGCTATGTCGTGCGCGGGAAGGTGTTGATTGCCGACGCATCGCTGTCTCTTGCCGAAGGCGAGGTCACCGTCATCGTGGGGCCGAACGGGGCTGGCAAGTCGACGCTGCTGAGGTTGCTGACCGGCGAGATCAAACCGGCTCAGGGCCGCGTGCTGATCGGTGATGAGGCACTGGCCAGCATTCCGCCATGGCGCTTGGCGGCCAAGCGCGCGGTGATGATGCAGGCAGCCAGGCTGGCGTTTCCGTTCACCGTGCGCGAGGTGGTGGCGCTCGGCGTGGCGGGCATCGGCCGCGCCATGACGGCATCAGCGCGCGAGAATGTCGTGCATGAGGCGCTGGTGGCGTCCGATGTGGCGCATCTCACGGCCCGCGCCTACCAGACCCTGTCGGGTGGCGAGCAGCAACGGGTGCAGTTCGCGCGGGCTCTGGCGCAGTTGCAGGCCGGGCGCTCGCTGGAACAGAGACAGCTGCTGTTTCTCGATGAGCCGGTCTCGAGCCTCGATCTCAGGCATCAACTCGCGCTTCTCGACGCCGCAACCGAGATCGCGCGAAGCGGCGTGGCAGTGCTCGCGGTGCTGCATGACCTCAACCTGGCGCTCAGCTATGCCGACCGGCTGATCGTGGTGCATGACGGGCGCGTCGCGGCGAATGGCGCGGCTGATGTCGTGCTCACCGACACCCTGCTGCAATCGGTCTTCGGCGTCACACTGCCGCTGAAGGCAACGCCGCCGGGCGGAGCGCCGTTCCTGCTGCCGCAGATGCATCGCGTGCAGGCGACAGCCTGACATCGGCCATCAGGGCGCTGAGCGTCACATCCTCGAGCGGCTGGAAGAAACCGCGGTGCGCCTTGAACAGCGCCGCCGAGATGCGTGCATCAGCCACACCGGAGGGCAGGAAACTCACCGGGCAGTCCTTGGGCTCGAACACGCGCACGATGGCCGCCAGCGTGATCGCATCGGGCGCACGGCCCAGCCGCATGCCGCCATTGCGCCCGCGCACAGCCTCGATCAGGCCGGTTTCGCCAAGCGCATGCACGGTCTTCTGCACGTTCATCACCGTGACGCCGGTTGCCGCCGCCGCGGCGCTCGCCCGCGACAGCGCCGGGTGCGTCTCGGCCAGATGCAACAGGATGCGGATCGCGTCGAAGGTCTGCTGGTTCAGCCACATGAACCTTCAATAGCGGATGGGCAGCGTTCGCGCCACTTCGGGTTGATGGCACCAGTCAGGACAGCACGTGCCGACCAGCGGCGTGCCGCCGCGTGCAGCAGGTTGACGGAACCCCTTGGTTCATGTGCCTGACAGCGCTCAACCCAGCCTGATCACCTCATCGGCGACAGCTTCGGTGATGGCGCGGTCGTGGCTGATCAGCACAAGGCCCATGCCCCGCTCATCGACCATGGATCGCAGCAGGTTGATGGTCTCCTTCTGCACGATGGGATCGAGCCGCGACGTCGGCTCGTCTGCCACGATCACGGCGGGGTCGAGCAGCAGCAGACGCGCGAGAGCCAGCCGCTGCGCTTCGCCACCGGAAATCTCCGACGGCCGACGCGCCAGCAGGTCTGGCTTGATGCGGAGTTGGTCAAGCAGCGGCGGAAGATCGCGCGCGAGATTGAGCCGGGGCTTGACCTTTTCGAGCGCGCTGAGCTGCCTGCCGACCGCGAGATGGGGCGCAAAAGCGGTGATCGGGTCCTGGTGCAGTTTCTGGTAACGCTGGCGTTGGGCGGCGAGCGCCGAGGGTTGCGCTGTGATGTCTGCGCCTGCCCACTCCACTGTTCCAGCTATCGGCTTCAGCAAGCCAAGCAACACATTGCCGAGGGTGGATTTGCCGCAACCGCTGGGACCAGTCAGCGCCAGCACGCCGCCCTTCGGCACATGGACATCGAGGCCGGTGAACAGCGCGCGCTGGCCCGGCCAGGCGAAGGCAAGATCATGGGCCGACAGCGCCAAGTTGCCCATGTCGCAGCAGCGGCGGCAGGTCTGCCAGTGTTGCGGATCGGCGGCGAGCCAGGCGCGGGTGTAGCCGGCAACAGGTGCAGACATGAGTTGCTCTGCAGGTCCACGCTCGATGATCCGGCCGTTGCGCATGATGGCAATGGCGCCGCCAAGTCCGCGCGCCAATGCCGGGTCGTGGGTGATCACCAGCAATGAGCGACCGGCCATGGCCAGCCCGGCCAGCAGCGCGGTGCTGTGCTCGACCCGTTCCGGATCAAGCCCCTTGGTCGGTTCGTCCGCCACGACGACAGGTGCGCCGACGCCAAGCGCGGTTGCCACCAGCACGCGCTGCGCCATGCCGCCCGACAGGGCGAAAGGGTAGGATCGGGCGATGCCATGCTCCAGATCGACCTTGGCAAGCGCATCGGGAACACCTGCGCCTTCGACACCAGCCAGTTCCAACTGGCGTCCGACACGCATGGTCGGATCAAGCGCGGCAGACGGCTCCTGGGGGATCAGCATGGTCTTCTCGCGCCAGAGCCTGGCCAAGCCGGCGCGGTCAGTTGCAGCGATGACGGCATCGCCGATGCGTATCGTGCCGGAGGCTGTCAGCGCGACGGGCAACAGGCCGAACACGGCCTGCGCGATGAGGCTTTTGCCGCTGCCGGTCTCGCCAATCAGCGTCAAAGCGCCGCCGCGCGGCACGCTCAACGAGATGTCATCGACCAACCGCGTGCCATCCGGGCCGGTGATGGTGAGATGGTCGATGCTGAGCGCGGTGTCGCTCATGGCGAGGCACTGCTTCGGGTCAGCGCACGGCCAGCGACCGTGAAGGCGAGCACGGTGAGAAAGATCGCCATGCAGGGCGCAGCCATCTGCACCAGCCCTTCATTGAGGAAGGGCAGCATCTCGTTGATCATCGCGCCCCATTCGGGCGACGGGGGCTTGAGGCCCAGCCCCAGAAAGCCGAGCGCCGAAATCGACATGATGGCCGAGCCGACGCCGAGCGTGGCCAGGGGCATGATGGTGCGCAGAACACCCGGCAGCACGTGGTGGACGAGGAGGTGCCAGCGCCCGAAGCCGGCCAGCCGCGCCGCCTCCACATGTGCCTCGTGCCAGGTCGCCGCCGCGACCGCGTCCGTCATCCGGGCATATTGCGGCCAGATGGCGAGCTTGAGCCCAATCAACATCGGCCAGACCCCGCCGCCCAGGAAGCCTGCGAACAGCAGCGCCAGCAACAAGCCGGGAAAAGCCAGCATCAGATCAGCCAGCCGCATGATGAGGCCACGGACAAGGCTGCCCGAAGATGCAGCCCCCAACCCCAGCAACACACCAAGCGTTGCGGCAAGGCCGACACAGACGACAGCCAGCCCCAGCGAGCGCGGCGCACCAGCCAGCACGCGTGACAACACATCACGCCCGACGTGGTCGGTGCCGAACCAGTGCTGCACGCCGGGCGCTTCCATCACGCGCATCAGGTCCTGCCCATTGGGATCGTGCGGGGCGAGCCATGGCCCGGCCAGCGTGACGAGCAGGATCAGCCCGAGCGGGCACAATGCGCGCGGAATGGTGCGGTCGGTTGTGCGCGCATGGGGCAGCACGAGGCTCATGCCGCCACCTCGCGGCGCTGGCGCGGATCGAGCCAGAAGCAGAAAAGATCGGCGACAAGGCTCACCATGGCAAACGCGAAGCCGATCATCAGGCCGATGCCCATGATGACCGGCACATCGCGGGCAAGCAGCGCCTTGACCAGCAATTCGCCAAGGCCGGGATAGTTGAACAGCGTCTCGACCACGACAAAGCCATCGATGACGAAGGCGAACTGCAGCGCGGCATAGGTGACGACCGGCACCGCCGCGTTGCGGACGCCGTGATGGCGGAACGCGCCGCGTGCATCGAGCCCCTTGAGCCTCGCAAATGTCATGAAGAAGGCGCTGCGGACTTCGGCCACGGCATTGCGGATGACAGGTATGGAATAGGCCACCAGCGACAGCGCCAGAGTGCTCGCCGGCAGCACCGTGTGCGCGCCCGTGCGGAAGCCTGCCGGCGGCAACCAGCGCAAGGTCAGCGCGAACCATGTGATCAGCCCGATGCCAACGAGGAATGATGGCAAAGACGCGAGCGTCACGGCCAGCATGTCGGTGGCGCGATCGACAATGCCGCCCGGCCTGAACCCGGCAGCCAGCCCCAGCGGCAGGGCGATCAGGTAGGAGAGCAGCCAGCCGATCAATCCAAGCTGCAAGGTGAGCGCGCCATGATAGGCCAACTCCTGCGTGACAGGCTTGCCCGAGACCAGCGAACGGCCCAGATCACCGCGCGCCAGATTGCCCATCCACTGGCCATACTGCACGGGAATGGGTCGATCGAGCCCCTCTTCGCGCCGGATGCGATCCGCCGTTTCCGGCGTGACGCGTTCGTCGCCGACACGGGCGGCGGCAACACGCAACGCCAGGTCGCCCGGGAGCGCATGAACGAAAACGAAGCACAGCGAGGCCAGCACGGCGGCGGTCGCCAGCGCCTGTCCCAGACGCTGCGAGATGATGCGCGCGACACTGCTCATCTCTGGCGAACCCTATGCCGAAGGCTCGCCAACTGTCCTGCGAAGGCCACGCAGGCCGCAGCACCCACGATGAGCATCGCGCCCAGCAGCATGAACCGGTCAGGCCAGATGGCGAACAGGGCAATGTCGAACAGCACGGCCCAGATCATCGCCGTGTATTCGAAAGGGGCGAGCGTGGACGCGGGCGCGCGGGCCACCGCTTCAGTCATGGCGATGTGGGCGAGACCGCCAAAAATGCCGGCGGCAATCAGGGCCGCATGACCTTGGGGCCCGACCGCGGCCCATCCGAACGGCCATGTGAGCAGGCCGCCGGCAGCGCAGATGATGGCGAAATAAAACGCAATCGACGCTGGCGTCTCAGTCGCGGTCAGCCGCTTGATCTCAACCTTGGCCAGCGCCGTGGTGGCCGCATTCGCAAGTCCTGCAGCGACCCCGATCAGCGTGCCAACAGCCCATGCAGGGCCGGAAATGGCGGGCCACAGGATCAGCACGACCCCTGCAAATCCGGCCAGTGTCGCGCCGATGACGAGCGGACCGGGCCGCTCGCCCAGCCATGCCATGGCAAAGGCCACGAGGATGAGCGGCGCGAGAAACGACAAGGCGGTCGCCAGCGCAACCGGCAGATGAGCCAGCGACAGAAATGAAAAGAACATGGCCGCACACCCGAACGCGCTGCGCTTCACATGCCCGAGCGGCCGCGTCGTCTTGAGGCCATGCCGCAACTGACCCTGCCACCACAGGTAGATCAAGATCGGCCCCAGCGCGACAGCACTGCGCCAGAAAACGATCTGCCCGACAGGCGCTTCGAACGAGGCCAGACGCACGCTGACGCTCATCAGCGTGAACAGCAACGTCGCAAGCAGGCGCAAGCCGATGCCGATCCCCACGTTGGAGGCTGGCAAGACGGATGCACGCGTGGTGTCGGTCATCGAGAACTTTCGGCCATTCAGGCGAGCGTGACACCCTGCAGCATGTAGCGTGTTTCGAACGGATCGATCACAAGCCCCTTCACCCGCTTGTTGACGGCGACCGTGTGCTCGAACCACGAGATCGTGGTGACAGGCACCTCATCATGGATCAGACGCAGGATGTCCTTGCGGAGCGCTGCCTTCCGGCCATCATCGAAGCTCTGCACGTATTGATCCGTCAACGCCTTCATGCGCTCGCGCCCGGCCCAGTTCATCGTGCCCCAAGTCGAGCGCTCACGCGTGAAATCCGGGATGATGGTGGCGATGGGTTCAGGCACGTTGACATAGGTGCGGGCGAACATGGTCATCTGCATCGTGCCGGCCTGGATGGCGGCGGGGATGCCGGATGACGGCACAGGCTCGATTTCAAGCTCCATGCCGATGGCTCTCAGTTGCGCCTGCATCGCGGTGCCCATGATTGCCAGTTCGGGGCGGTTGGAGATGGTCAGCATCCTGGCGCTGAGCCTCGTGCCATTCCTGGCGCGCACGCCATCGCTGCCACGCACCCAGCCCGCCTCGTCGAGCAGCGCGTTGGCGCCTGCCACATCCTGCCGGTGGGCTGGCAGGCTGGCGTCATGCCACGCAGGCACGGCGGCCGGCAGCAGTTGCGTCGCGGCTGAACCCGGATGCCGCAACACAGCGGTGGCGATGCCCTGACGATCGACGGCCATGGAAATGGCGCGGCGAACGCGCACGTCGGCGAATTGCGGAAGGCCGGAATTGAACGCCACCAGTCGCGCCCGCGGGATGGTCAGGCTCGTCACCTTCATCTGCCCGGCAGCATCGATGCGCGGCGTCGCGGATGGCACGGTGGTGAAGATCAGGTCCTGATCGCCAGCGATGGCCACATTCGTCCGGGTGTCGCCATTCGGGATCGCAGTGTAGCGCACGCGGGCCACCTTCGGCTTCTCGCCCCAGTAACGGTCGAAGCGTTCCAGTTCGACGACCGTCCTGCCATCCTGCCCGGTGATGCGAAACGGGCCTGTGCCGATCACCTTGGCCACCTTGCCATCCGCCCCCCACGAGGCTGGCGCGAGGATGACGGACGCATAGTCCACCAGCACGGCAGGCAGATGGCTGAAGGGCGTTTTCGTCCTGATGATGATCGCGTCGCCGTCGGTGCGCATGTCATCGAGCGGAATCTGGCTCATGCTCTCGCCAGCCAGCGCGCGCCGCAGGCTGACGGCGGCGGTCTCCGCCGTCAGCGGCGAGCCGTCATGGAACGCGACATCTGGCCTGATCCGGAAGCGCCAGGTCAGGCCATCGTCGGCAACGGCCCAGGTTTCCGCCAATCCCCCCACAAGCCTGCCGTCCGGCTCCACCATCACCAGCGTCTCGGCGATCTGCATCCGCGCCATGATGTAGCCGGTGTCGGTCGGCTCGTTCGACGTCCACTCCCAGGGAGCGGCCACACGCAGGACGTGGCGCTCGCCGGCGCGGGCAACAGATGGAAGGCTGGCGGCGACGGCTGACGCGGCAGCGAGCTGCAGTGCGGAGCGGCGCGAGAATGGATATGTCATGGCAACAGGACTCTCAGTTCGAGATTGTGGTGGGACGACACCGGGATCTGGATGAAAACGGCAAGTCGCTGCGCCGCCGTCACGCAGCCTGCTCCCGTCCCCAGACGGGGATTGGGTCGGGCGTCGATCGCACCGAGGAGGCCGGACATGACCGTCACCGGCGGGCAGTGGCCGACAGGTTTCTCGGAGGCCGGGTGTCGCGACATGGTGATGGTTCCTCGCACAGGGCAAATGTTATGTTATAACGCTAATACTGTTACAATATAACATCACGTATCGAGTCAAGCCGTTCCGCGTGAAATTCACGCAAGATGCTGGTGGAACGATCCATTGAATTGGGTCAGCAGCCCTGATGTCGCCGCCGCAACAGGCGCCAAAGCGCAGGCCACGCGGCGGCGCATCGCTGACTAGAACCCGCACTTGAGCGCGTCAGGCGCGCGGCCGACTGGCAGCGGCGTCGATCCTGACTTCGGTGATGCAGTTGCCCGCCGAAATGCGTTTCATTGCGATCAGGCGCGCGAGATGTCTGCCTTGACGTCCTGTGTGGACATAGACCGGCACTCGAGGACCAGACGACAAAACGGATGAAATGAGAGGAAGCGGACCCAGCTTTGCCCGGAAATGGCGCACCCGACAGGATTCGAACCTGTGACCTCTGCCTTCGGAGGGCAGCGCTCTATCCAGCTGAGCTACGGGTGCAACGCGCTTGAGTTGGATAGCCCATCTGTCCGTGGGCGGCAATATGCCTTGCTGGCGATCCATGGCTGAATTGGATGATGGTTTGCCGTTCGGCGGGTGTGGCATGGGCCGGGCCAATGATCACAGGTTGCCGCCGGACAGCGGAAGGCCTGACTGCGGCAACGGGCCTTGATTTATTTTAAGCTTAAAATAGTTTGATCACTTGAAAGCGACAGCAGGCCACCGGCCGCGGAGGGTGCCAGATGCAGGACGGGGCCTTGTCCAACGATCACGTGCTGATCACAGGCGCAAGCCGCGGCATTGGCGCTGCAATCGCGCATGCCCTGCACGCGGAGGGCGCAAAGGTCAGCCTGGCGGCTCGAACCTGGGGGCCAGATGCGCCGGCCGGAGCCCGCATGACGCGCCATGTGGCAGATGTGACGAGCGAAGCCTCGCTGGCGGCATGCCTCGCAGCCGCCACGGCGGAGTTCGGGCCTGTCACCATTCTCGTCAACAATGCCGGCGGGGTCGAGACAGCGCCGATCACGCGGACCGATTCCGCCATGTTGAGGCGCATCCTCGCGCTCAATCTGGAAAGCGTGTTCACGCTGACACGGCTGGTCGTGCCGTCGATGCTGGAGCGCAGACGCGGCCGCATCATCAATGTCGCCAGCACGGCGGGGTTGAAGGGCTATCCGTACGTATCCGCCTACACGGCTGCCAAGCATGGCGTGATCGGCATGACCCGCGCGCTGGCGCAGGAACTGGCGCGCACCGGCGTCACCATCAATGCGGTCTGCCCCGGCTACACCGAGACCGAACTGGTGCGCGAGGCTGTCGCGACCATCATGACAAAGACCGGCCGCAGCGAAGCCGAGGCCCGTGCGGAGTTGACAAAGGCCAACCCGCAAGGGCGCATGGTCACGCCGGAAGAAGTCGCCGGGGCTGTGGTCTACCTGGCCGGCCCGCTGGCAGCCGCTGTCAACGGCATCGCGCTCGGCGTGTCCGGCGGGGAGACCGGCTGATGCAGGACAGACCGGCGCGGGACAGACTGGCGCGGGACAAGCTGGTCGACATTGTCGTCGATGGCGAGACGGTGGTCAGCGAACGTCCGCGCGACCATAAGGCGGAGCTGCGGCTCTGGCTCCGGCTGCTGACCTGCACCACACTGGTCGAGGACGAGATCCGCTCGCGCCTGCGCCGGTCCTTCGATGTCACCTTGCCGCGCTTCGACCTGATGGCGCAGTTGCACAAGGCTCCCGAAGGCATGACGCTGAGCCAGCTTTCGAGCCGGATGATGGTCAGCAACGGCAACCTCACCGCGCTGGTCGAACGGCTTGCCGAAGCCGGCCAGATCGAGCGGCAGGTGTCGCATACAGACCGGCGGGCTGTGCATGTGGCGCTGACGCCTGCCGGCGACGCCATTTTCACCGCGATGGCGCAGGACCACGAGGACTGGATCGCCGAGTTCTTCGGCGACCTTGCCGCAGCCGAGATCGAGCAACTCATGGCGCTGCTCGGAAAGCTGAAGACATCCACCCGCAAGGCGCTCGATAGGGATGGGCAACGTTGATGTCGACACCGATGCGCAGCGCGGAGCATTTTCGGCTCGATGTGGCGGAGCGCGTTGCCACCGTGACGCTCGACAGGCCGGACCGGAAGAACCCCCTGACATTCGATAGCTATGCCGAACTCGTCGGGTTTTTTGGCCAGCTCCAGCATGATGACGACGTCAAGGCCGTGGTGGTGACGGGAGCAGGCGGCAATTTCTGTTCCGGTGGCGATGTCTTCGAGATCATCCAGCCGCTGCTGGCCATGGACACGAAGGGCCTGTTGCGGTTCACCGGGATGACTGGCGATCTGGTGAAGGCCATGCGCGCCTGCCCGCAGCCGGTGGTGGCCGCCATCGACGGGACCTGCGTCGGCGCGGGCGCGATCATCGCCATGGCGTCTGACCTGAGGCTGGGCACGCCAGCCGCGAAGGTCGCCTTCCTGTTCAACAAGGTCGGGCTTGCGGGTTGCGACATGGGCGCCTGCGCGATGCTGCCGCGCATCGTCGGCTATGGACGGGCGTCGGAACTGTTGTTCACCGGCCGCGTCATGGGCGGCGAGGAGGCCGAACGCTGGGGCTTCTTCAACCGGCTGTGCAGCCCTGACACGGTTCTGGGCGAGGCCACCGCCCTGGCGGCGCAACTGGCGGCAGGTCCGACCTTTGCCAACGACCTCACCAAGAAGATGCTGGCGATGGAATGGGCGATGAGCATCGAGGAGGCAATCAAGGCCGAGGCCATCGCCCAGGCGCTGTGCATGACAACCGCCGATTTCCGCCGCGCCTTCGAGGCTTTCGCAGCGAAGGGCAAGCCCGTGTTCGAAGGCAACTGAGGGCGACATGGCCGACCGCAGCTTCCTGTCCTGGCCCTTCCTCGAGGAACCGCATCGCGCGCTGGCGGCGGAACTGGACGCGTGGGCTGCGCGGCATGTGCCCGCGCTGGTCGATCACCACGACGTGGACCAATCCTGCCGCAATCTGGTGGCGGCGCTCGGACAGGCCGGCTTCCTGCGGCACGCGGCGCCGGTAGCCGATGGCGGATCGGCGGCGAGACTCGATGTGCGGGCGCTGTGCATCGCGCGCGAGACACTGGCCTATCATGGCGGCCTCGCCGATTTCGCCTTCGCCATGCAAGGGCTCGGCACCGGGCCGATCAGCCTGTTCGGCAGCGACGCATTGAAGGCGCGCTACCTGCCGCCCGTGCGGGAGGGCCGGGCGATTGCGGCCTTCGCCCTTTCGGAAGCGGATGCGGGCTCGGACGTCGGGGCCATGAGCACGACCGCGACAGCGGACGGCAATGACCATGTGCGCCTGAATGGCGCCAAGACCTGGATTTCCAACGGCGGCATCGCCGACCATTATATCGTGTTTGCGCGTGATGGCGCGGGCACGGGCACGCGCGGCATCAGCGCCTATGCGATCGATGCGGGCACGCCTGGCTTCGAGATCGCAGGCCGGATCGATGTCAGCGCACCGCACCCGCTGGCGACGCTGGCCTTCACGGATTGCCGGGTGCCGGTCAGCCAGCGCATCGGGGCTTCCGGCGAGGGCTTCAAGGTCGCCATGGCGACGCTCGATGTCTTCCGCTCGACGGTCGGCGCTGCCGCGCTGGGCCTTGCCCGCCGGGCGCAGGACGAGGCGCTCGGACGCGCGGCGACCAGACCCATGTTCGGCGGCGTGCTGGCTGACCTGCAGCTCACGCAGGCCGCGCTGGCCGACAGCGCGACCGACATCGATGCCGCGGCGCTGCTGATCTACCGGGCGGCATGGGCCAAGGATGGCGGCGCGGCGCGCATCACGCGCGAGGCGGCGATGGCGAAGATGTTCGCCACGGAAATGGCGCAGCGCGTCATCGACCGCGCCATCCAGATCTTCGGCGGCGAAGGCGTGCGTGCCGGCGCCAAGGTCGAGGAACTCTACCGCGAGATCCGGGCGCTGCGCATCTACGAGGGCGCGACCGAAGTGCAGAAGGTGATCATCGCACGGGCGCTGCTGACCGAGCGCGCCGAGGGGAGCGCGCGGTGACCCAAGGCGCTCATCATGATCGCTTCGCTGCCGACAACCTGCCGCCGCGTGCGACCTGGCCCGCGTTTCGCTTCACCTTGCCCGCGCTGCAATATTCCGACCGGCTGAACGCGGTGAGCGAACTGCTGGATGCCCATCTGGCGCGAGGGCACGGCGACGCGCCCTGCCTGATCGGGGCCGACGGCGCGATCTGGAGCTATGCGGAGACTGCGGCGCGCGTCAACCGCGCGGCGAACGTGCTGACGACGACACTCGGCATGAAGCCCGGCCAGCGGGCGCTGTTGCGCGCGCCGAATTCGCCGCTTCTGGCGGTGGTCTATCTTGCGATCCTGAAGGCTGGCGGCATCGTTGTGGCCACCATGCCGATGCTGCGCGCGAGAGAACTTGGCTTCATCATCGCCAAGGCGCAGGTGTCGCTTGCCTTCTGCGCGCCGGAGCTGGGCGATGAACTCGCCCGCGCCGCTGCATCGGAGCCTGTGCTGGGCCGCATCGTCAGCATGGGTGACGAACTCGTCGCGCTGATGGCGGCAGCGCCGGATGCTTTCACCGCCTGCGACACGACCGCCGATGATGTCTGCCTGATCGGCTTCACCTCGGGCACAACGGGCGAGCCCAAGGCGACCATGCATTTTCACCGCGATCTTCTGGCCATCTGCGACTCCTATGGCGCGGAGGTGCTGAAGGCGCACGCCGGCGATCGCTTCATCGGCTCGCCGCCGCTCGCCTTCACCTTCGGGCTCGGCGGGCTCGTGCTGTTTCCGCTCAGGGCGGGTGCATCGACGATCCTGCTGGACAAGGCTTCGCCCGACGACCTGATGGCTGCCATGGTGACGCTGAAGCCGACCGTGTGCTTCACCGCGCCGACCGCCTATCGCGCGATCCTCGGCAAGATGCCGCCGGGAGTTGCCGACAGCCTTCGCATCTGCGTCTCGGCGGGCGAGGCCCTGCCGCTGGCGACATTCGAGGCGTGGAAGGCGAGGACAGGCATCACCATCCAGGACGGCATCGGCGCAACCGAGATGCTGCACATCTTCATTTCCGCCAAGGTCGACGAGGTCAGGCCCGGCTCCACGGGCAAGCCGGTTCCGGGCTATGAAGCCAAAGTGATCGACAAGGACGGCCGCGATCTGCCGCCGGGCTCAGTAGGCCGGCTTGCGGTGCGCGGGCCGACCGGCTGCCGCTACATGGCCGACGCACGGCAGACGGCCTATGTCCAGGATGGCTGGAACATCACCGGCGACACCTACCTGATGGATGAGGACGGCTATTTCTGGTATCAGGCCCGCTCCGACGACATGATCATCTCGGCGGGCTACAACATCGCCGGGCCGGAGGTCGAGGCGAGCCTGCTCAGCCATCCTGCCGTGGCCGAATGCGGCGTGGTCGGCGTCGCCGACGAGGAGCGCGGCATGATCGTCAAGGCCTACGTGGTGCTTGGCGCCGGGCACACGGGCGGCGCCGGGATGGCCAAGGCCCTGCAGGACCATGTGAAGGCCGACATCGCGCCCTACAAATACCCCCGCGCCATTGCTTTCGTGCCCGCCCTGCCGCGCACCGAAACAGGCAAGCTCCAGCGTTTCGCGCTGCGGAAAATGGCCAACGAACGCCCTGAGCAACGGAGTGCGCCATGAGCGACAAGACCATCGCCGCGCTGCGCCAGGCCGCGGAAGCCGGCGAGGACACGCCGCTGACGGTGCTGCAGCCGCCCGGTTGGCCAAAGCCCAAGGGCTATGCCAACGGCATATTGGCCCGGGGCGCCACCGTGTTCGTCGGCGGGCAGATCGGCTGGGACACGGATGGCACCTTTCCTAAGGGGCTTGCCGCGCAGGTCAGGCAGACGCTGCAGAACACGCTTGCGGTGCTCGCCGAGGCTGGCGCAGGCGCCGGGCACGTGGCGCGGATGACGTGGTATGTCTGCTCGATCGAGGATTACCTCGCCGCCTTGCCGGAGATCGGCAAGGCCTATCGCGAGACGATGGGGCGGCATTACCCCGCCATGGCGCTGGTGCAGGTGGTCAGGCTCGTCGAGGCGGAAGCGCTGGTGGAAATCGAGACGACGGCTGTGGTCGGCTGACCTTGCGACATTCTTGCAGAGGGCAACGTCACACTTTCACTTGTCATCGGTCCAGACTTCGCCACAATCGAAGCAATGGGGCGTCGGCGTACTATTGGAGTAGCAGATCGCGTTTGCGGGCACTGGCTCCGCTTGACCTGGGTTGCCGGGGCCTTCTTCGGAACAGCCGCCGCTTCTGACGCCGCCTTCCTGCAGCAGGAGGGCTCATCCCAACTGATCTCGAACAGCACGGTGTCCGGCTTCTCGCGCGATTTCGACGCGAAGGGCCGTCTTGTCCGCAGCGGCACCTTCTCCAAGACAAGCCTGGACGTGTTCGCAGCCCATGGCCTGACGTCGACGATCACCCTTGTCGGTGCGGTTTCGACCGACCGGCTGCTGCCGAAATTCGCCACTGACCCCGGCGCCAGCACGACCTGGAACGCCATGGCAGGCGTGCGCGCGCCGCTCTGGCAATCGGATGGCGGCATCATCTCGGTTCAGGCGCTGGCCGGGGCGGGCAGCGAGATGCGCGGAAGCGGCTTCATCGCCGAAGCGCGGCTGATGGCCGGGCGCAACCTGAGCATCGGGACCATTCCGGGCTTCATGGACGTCCAGATCGCCTGGCGGCAGAACGCGCCCGGCGCGCGGCCCGAACTCAGGCTCGACGCAACACTGGGACTGAAGCCCGACGACCGGTTCATGCTGCTGGCCCAACTCTTCGCGGCGCAGGGCTTTGCCCATGCCGGCCAGAAACAGAGCCTGCGCGTCAAGGCGCAGTTCGGTGTCGTCTGGCACGTCGGCGAGACCTGGTCGGTGCAGGCGAGCGCCTTTCACACCGTTTATGGCCGCGATACCGGGCAGGAAGCCGGCGCTACACTTGGCGTGTGGCGGCGTTTCTGAGCCCACGAGTGCGCCAGCCATTGCCGACGAGCGCCACCACGAAGAGCAGGGCCTGGATGACCACGATCAACGGCCCGGTGGCGATGTCGAGGTGATAGCTGGCGATAGTCCCGACAAGGCAGGAGAGCAGCGCTGCGCTCATCGCAACCGCGATCACCTGATCGAAGCGCCGCGCCGCCAATAGCCCGATGGCGCCGGGCGCGATCAGCATCGCCACCACAAGGATGATGCCGACGGCCTTGAGCGCAGCCACCACGGTGAGGGCCAGCATGGCAAGCAGGCCATAGTGCAGCACCGGCAACGGCAAGCCAAGGGCGCGGGCATGGGCCGGATCGAAGCAATACAGCATCAGGTCGCGCCGCTTCACCAGCGCCAGCACGGTCGTCGGTGCCGCGACCAGCGCCATCTGCGCCAGATCATGCGCGCTCACGCCCAGCATGTTGCCGAACAGGATATGCAGCAGGTGCTCCCCGGTGTCGATCTTGGTGAACAGCACGAGGCCGGTGGCGAACAGGCCGGAGAAGACGATGCCCATGACGGCATCCTCGCGCAGCCGGCTGTTGTCCTTGAGATAGCCGATGCAGAGCGCCGAGCCGAGCCCGGCGACGAACGCGCCCGCCGCCAGCGGCAGCGCCAGCACATGCGCCAGCACGATGCCCGGAAGCACCGCGTGCGAAATGGCATCGCCCATCAAGGACCAGCCCTTGAGCACCAGGAAGCAGGACAGCACGGCGCAGACCGCTCCCGTCATCAGCGCAGCGACGAGCGCGCGCTGCATGAACGGATGGCTGAACGGCTCGATCAGCAGCGCATGCAGCATGATCAGGCCTCCGCCGCCGCGATCCTGCCCGCGCGCCGCCGGGCGAGCCGGCCGTGGCGCGGCGCGAACACGAAGGCCAGCCCGAACAGCGCCGTCTGCAGCATGACCATCAGCCCGCCGGTCGAACCATCGACAAAGAAGCTGAGATAGGCTCCCGCGGCGCAGCTCGACGCCCCCAGCGCGGTCGCGATGATGATCATGCGCCCGAAGCGGTCGGTCAGAAGATAGGCGGTGGCGCCCGGCGTGATCAGCATGGCGATGACGAGCACCGCGCCCACCGTCTGCAAGGCCGCGACCGTGCTGGCGCTGAGCAGCACGAAGAACATGATCCGGAGGCGCTGCGGATCGAGCCCGATGCTGCGGGCATAGGCTTCATCGAAAAAAACCAGCATCAGGTCCTTCCATTTCAATCCCAGGACACCGAGCGAGAGCACGCCAATGATCACGACCTGCATCAGATCCTCATCCGGAATGGCGAGGATGTTGCCGAACACGATGGTCTGGATATTCACCGAGGTCGGGTTGATCGACACGATCACCAGCCCGAGCGCGAAGAAGCTGGTGAAGACGACGCCGATCACGACGTCCTCGCGCAGCATGGTCTGCCGCCGGATCGCCGCCATTCCGAGCGTGGCAATCATGCCGGACAGGAAGGCCCCGGCGGCGTAGGGCAGCTTGAACCAGGCCGCCAGCGCGACGCCGGGCACGACCGCATGGGCGAGGGCGTCGCCCATCAGCGACCAGCCCTTGAGGATGAGATAGCACGACAGGAAGGCGCAGGCCGCGCCGACCAGCGCGCTCACCCAGATCGCCCGCGACATGTACTGATAGGCGAATGGCTCCAGAAGACCCTCGATCATGAGGCCTCCTTGTCGCGAGGCTCGCCAGGCTTCAGGCTCACCACCCGTTCGTCGGCATGGTCGCCGTACAGCACCAGCGCCCGCTCGTCGTCGGTGATCACCGTGACCCGGCGCGTATCGGAATCGTCGTGCAGATCGGTCCCGCCGAGCCTGAGATGCCGGAGCGCGCCGCCGAAAGCCTTTTCGAGATTGGCCGGGGTGAAGGTTTCAGCGGTCGGACCGGCCGCGATCACGGCACGGTTGACGAGCACCACCTGGTCGCAGAACTCGGGGATTGACCCCAGATTGTGGGTCGAGACGAGAATGATCCTGCCCTCGTCGCGCAGCGCCTTGAGCAGCGTGACGATGGCGGCCTCGGTTGCGACATCGACGCCGGTGAACGGCTCGTCGAGCAGGATGATTTCGCCGCCCTGCGCCAGCGCGCGCGCCAGAAAGACCCGCTTCTTCTGCCCACCCGACAACTCGCCGATCTGGCGCTTGCGGAACTCCAGCATGTCGACCCGTTCCAGAGCCTGATCGACGGCTGCGCGATCCTGCCTCGAACTGATGCGCATGAAGCCCATGTGGCCATAGCGGCCCATGGTGACGACGTCCTCCACCAGCACGGGGAAGTTCCAGTCGACATCCTCGCTTTGCGGGACGTAGGCGACGAGGCGGCGCTTGAGCGCGTCGTTCACCGCAAGCCCCGACAGCGCGACGGTTCCGCTGGCAGGCTTCAGGAAGCCCATGATCGTCTTGAAGATGGTCGACTTGCCCGATCCGTTGACGCCGACCAGTCCGCAGATCGTGCCGGCCTGCAGCGCGAATGACGCGTCGCGCATCGCCACCACGCCGCTGGCGTAGCCCACCGTGATGTTGGACAAGGCCAGCGATGCGCCCAAGGTCCGGGTCCCGCTCGCGGCGTGGCTCATGTGCCGAAGCCTTTCACGATCGTCTCGACAGTGGTTTCAAGGAGCTTGAGATAGGTCGGCACCGGGCCGTCGGCGGCAGACAGGGAATCGACGTAAAGCACGCCGCCATAGCGCGCGCCGGTTTCGCGGGCGACCTGCCGCATCGATCGATCGGAAATGGTGCTTTCGCTGAAGACCACCGGAATGCGGTTTTTCCGCACCAGATCGATCAGCCGCCGAACCTGCTGCGGCGTGCCCTGCTGATCGGCATTGATCGGCCAGAGGTAGGCCTCGCGCCAGCCATAGTCGCGGATCAGGTAGCTGAATGCGCCTTCGCTGGTCACCAGCCAGCGCTGCGCCTCCGGCACGCGGGCCATGCGCGCCCGCAGCGGCGCATCGAGCGCCTGGATGCGCGCGCCATAGGCCCGTGCGTTGGCAGCGTAGATGTCCGCGTTGGCGGGATCGGCGGTGGCCAGCGCCCGGCGGATGTTCTCGACATAGACCAGCGCATTTGTGGCGGACATCCACGCATGCGGGTTGGGCTTGTCCTGATACGGCCCGTCCTTGATGCCCATCGGCGCGATGGCTTCGGTCAGCACGGCGCTCGGCATGTTGTTGAGGTTGCCGAAGAACTTCTCGAACCAGAGTTCGAGATTCAGTCCGTTCCAGAGCACGAGATCGGCGCCCTGGGCCCGCACCACATCCTGCGGGGTCGGCTGGTAGTCGTGTATCTCCGCCCCCGGGCGGGTAATGGAATCGACCACCGCGGCGCTGCCTGCCACGTTCTGGGCGATGTCCTGGATGATGGTGAAGGTCGTGGCGACGCGCAGCGGCCTCGCGCGCGCCTGCGCGATCACGGCAGGCGCAGGCAGGACGGCTGCTGCGGACAGAACGGCGGCGGCTGCCAGAAACGTGCGGCGATCCGGCCGTTCACCTTGCGCGCCATCGCGAAAACGGAAGCCCAGCGTCATGGTTTCAGGTTCCTGTGTGATTCCAGAATGAGAAGCATCATAAATGCAATTGCAATCCATTTGCAATAGCGACACATGACCAATTTTCCGCGCGGCAGATTTTCTTTTTGCAGTTGCCTCTCAACACGGATATTTTTGCAGCATGATCACCAATGTGCAGCGCGCGCTGGCCTTCGAGGCCGAACTCAAGGATGCCGGGCTGCGCATGACGCAGCAGCGTCGGCTGATCCTCAAGGTGCTGGCCGAGGCAAGCGACCATCCCGACGCGAAGGCCATCTTTCACCGCACCTTCGCGCAGGATCCAACCCTGTCGCTGTCCACCGTCTACCGCACCATGAAGCTGCTCGAGGAGCGCGGCGCGATCGCGCGCCATGCGTTCGATGACGGCGTGTCGCGCTACGAGCACGCCGACCAGCGGCACCATGACCACCTGATCGATGTCGACACCGGGCAGGTGATCGAATTCAGCTCCGAGGAGATCGAGCGGCTGCAGGCGCGCATCGCCAGCGAGCTTGGCTACGACCTCGTCCGCCACAAGCTCGAGCTTTACGGCAAGCGGCGGAGTTGACCAGGTTCAGCCGAAACCGGCGCGCCTGAGGCGGACCAGCGCCAGATCCAGTGCCGACAGGAAGGCCGAGCGGTCTCTCGCCGAGAATGGCGGCGGCCCGCGCGTGGTCTGCCCTTCCGATCGCAACTGGTCCATCAGGTTGCGGGCGGCCAGCGCCATGCCCATGGCCTGCTCGGTGAAGGCGCGGCCGTTTGGCGCGATCGCATCGGCCCCTGCCTTGACGCAGCGCGCCGCCAGCGGCACGTCGGCGGTGATCACGATGATGCCGCGCCTGGCCCGCTCGGCGATCCAGTCATCGGCGACGTCGGGGCCGGCAGCGACCACCACGCGCTCGATCAGCGGCTCGCGCGGCACGTGGATATGACTATTGGCCACCACCCAGGTCTTGACGCCGTATCGCTCGGCAACCTTGTAGACCTCGGCCTTGACCGGGCAGGCATCGGCATCGATCAGAATTTCGATGGACTGCGGGCCGTCGATCGACATCAGGCGGCATCCATCGGAAATGGCCGGGAAAAGAAACGTGCCGAGGAGACTGGAGCGGGCGATGGGGATCGAACCCACGACATCCAGCTTGGGAATCCGTTTAGCATAAATGCGCCTGATTACCGTCGTGTATCATAAGCTACTGTTATATAACACGTTTTGCAACAATGACTTTACGGCTGACAACCGCTGAATACCGCCTGATATCACGCATTCTGCTTACCCGGCGTTGACACGGATCGGGCATGTGCCGTCAAAGTCCGTGATCATGCCCAGCCGCGCTCATGCAGGCATGCAGCCATGCAGGTGATGTGATGCACGCATAAGACATAAGGACCAAAAAGCCGTCCAAGCCGTATGAGCCGAAATAAACCAATTATATCAAAGTCTTGACTCGGACGGCAGCAAAAACAAGCCGTCCATTCTCACCCCTCGAGCCGTCCAAATCCGCGCGGAACCATGCCGAAGCTGACAAAACGCACCGTTGACGATGCCCAGCCATCGGCAGCGCGCTACCTGATTTGGGACAGCGCCGCCACCGGCTTCGCGCTCCAGGTGATGCCGAGCGGCGTCAAGAGCTTCGTCGTGCAGTACCGCAATGCGGATGGCAGATCGCGGCGAATGACCATTGGCCGCTATGGCACACTCACGGTTGATCAGGCTCGCACCCATGCGCTCGAGGTGCTGGCGAAGTCGCGCGCGGGATCGGACCCGGTGGAAGATCGCCGCACCAGGCGCAGCGCCGCCACCCTTTCGGACCTGTTCGATCTCTACCTGAAAGAGCGCGGCGCGATCCGCCAGCGCCACGTGACGCGGACGGACATCGCATCGATGATCAACCTTCACCTTCGCCCCCGGCTCGGCAAGATCAAGGTCCAGGACATCAACGCCAGCGATGTGCAGGGCATGCACGATGCCATGGCGCACATCCCGCGCCGGGCAAACTACGCTCTTGGCGTGCTGAGGAAGTGCATCGACCTTGCCGAGCAATGGGGCATCAGGTCCGAACGGCGCAACCCGTGCAGCCAGATCAGGCGCTATCCCGAAAACCATCGCACGCGGTTCCTGAGCACTGCCGAACTCGAGACGCTCGGAAAGGTGCTGGCGGAAGCTGAGAGCGTCGGCCTGCCATGGCGCGCCGTGACGGGCGGCAGGAACCCGAAGCATCTGGCCAAGCCGGAGAACCAGCGCAGCCTGATCAGTTGGCAGGCATGCGCCGCCATCCGGCTTTTGCTGCTGACCGCGGCCCGGCTGACTGAGGTGCTGGCGCTGAAGTGGAGCGACGTGGATTTCACCGCCGGCACGGTGGCGATGCCCGACGTCAAGGGCGGCGCGCGCGTGCCCTACCCGGCCGGCGCTGCGACCTTGGATCTGCTCCGGTCGATCAAGGCCGCGTCGCGCACACGGCAGGGCGCGAAGCCAGGCCCAGCCTCGCCCTATGTTCTGCCCAGCGCGACCGATCCGGAGAAGCATTATTCATCGGCCGTGATCGAGCGGGCTTGGCAGCGCGTGCGCTGGCGCTGCGGCTTCGAGGATGTGCGCCTGCATGATCTGCGGCACACCGCCGCCACCCATGCCATTCGCACCGGAGCCTCGCCCTTCACCGTGCGCGACCTTCTGCGCCACCGCAACATCGTCACCACGAACCGTTATGTGAGCGTGGACACCGGGCCTTTGCGGGAATTGGCGAACCTCACCGGCAACATGATGAGCGCCAGCCTGTCAGCGCCGCCCATCGCCGACGTGGTGAAGCTCGAGGCGAGGCGGAAGCCGAAACGGGACTAAGGGCTACCAAATCGGAGCGACTTCCATTTCGCAAATTCTTCCTGGGTCATTTCAAATTCATCCGGATCATCGTCGCCTTGATAGAAGGCTTGCCTTCCCTTCCACGCATAATTGTCTTCGAGGTCTGCCAAACTTGTTAGCGCGTTCCTGATCGATTGCCGCCAATCTACGCCCGTCTCGCCGCCAATGCTTTCGTATGCGCTGGCAACGAATTTCATGAACGGTTCCGAAAAGGTGCGAGGATCTTCTTTTGTCAGCCCATACCAGGGATAGGCCATTCGGTGGGCGAAGGCTGACAGCCAGACATTCGCGTTGTGAGAAGGTGGAACTTGTTTCGGCAGGGAAGTGAAACGGGCTGCAAAATCGCGGAAATCCCCGGAGGCTCCAGACCATGCCGTGAATGCAACGGCAAGTTTCTCTCGGCCCCGATCAATCGCATCCATCAAGGCCGCCGTCGCCTGCAAGTCGTTGTTCCGTTCGGACAGAGGCATCACATCAGGCGAGGCCGGGCCACTGGCGGTAAAATGAAGCTGGTGAGGCGCATCGACAGCCAAGCCCAAAGCCCTGAAGGCTTCGTATAGGCGCTTATCCGCGTCCTGAATGTCCTTCACCATCTGCGCGGCCTTAGACTGGCGCTCCACCATCCGGAATCGTCGCCTTTCAGCCAATAGCCCATCCAAGCATGCGAGGTGGATAAACACCCTCACGTGATGAAACGGGCACGCCACGCCCTGTTTGGCGAGACGGTCCTTGTAGGCAGGGCCACCCTTTTGCCCATTCTCCACGAGTGTTTCCACAACGCGATCAATCGCTTTTGCGGGGATGGGCTTTTCCCATCGCTCCGCCGACCCCGCGCGCAACCGTGCCAGATCGCCGTCGAAAAGCACTTTCAGCGCCGCATCCATCGCCGGATGCACGTGCTTGATCGGCGCGGTCCGTTCATCACCGGCAGCCCTGATTAGTGGACGCCCCTTCTTCCGTGGCATCACGCAGGCCCGGCTGCCTTCAGGCGCACGCCAGCGCCACCGGCCGGGCTGGCGTCGCCGTCGTGCAGGAATTCTATTCCGGCTGCCTCGAGCGATGCCCGAATGGCATCTTGCGTGCGAGGATACGCCGCCATCTGCCCAGCCTTCATTTCGAGCCGTCCGATGCTTGGCAGTGAAACGCCAGACGCAGCAGCTAGCTCTTTCTGGCCCCAGCCTAGCAATGCCCTTGCCGCCTTCACCTGTTCGCTTGTGACCATTTTTCACCTAAGATGATATTTGGTATATTGACTTAGCCCTTGGCCTAGATGATATATTAAATATCAAACTAGGCAAGAGGCCAAGCCGATGACCGCGCAAAGCACCCCGATCCTGACATCCAAGACCGTGATGGCCCGCGCCTGGGCGATCTTTCGCCAGCATTATGGCTACAAGGGCGCCGGCAAGGGCCTGCGCTTTGCCCAGATCGGGCGGCCCGGGTTCATCTGGTCGCTGCGCATGGCATGGGCAGAGCTTCGCGAACAGCGCCGCCTTGACGCCATCACGCCGGATCAGCACGCGCGCATGATCGAAGCGCTCGAGTTCGACCTGATGCGCGCCGACGCCATCGACAACTACAGCCGCCATGTCGCCGAGACCGCGCGCATCAACGCCGCCCTGCAGGCTTCGCGCACCGCCCTTGCCCGTCTCGCGGCTTGATCGGCCCTTGCCAGCGACCATGCGGATCTTGCCCGGCACCGGGCGCGGGCAAGACCGCAACGCCAGCCTTGCCGCCGCCCAGAACTTCCCAGCACGCCTTCAGGACACACAAGAGGACATCGACCATGGCAGCGCGCCGAAGCCTTGAAGACAAGGCCACCGAACTGGACGGAATGCCGTACGATTTTGCCTGCCCAGACGCCAGTTTCCACGCACGGCAGGCCGCCGCGCTGGCGCGCATCCTGTCTCTGGCGGCTGCCGCGATGTTTGATCGGGCCGACCTCGAAATCCTGAGCGAAGACATCGACGCCATCGAACTGGCTGCCCGCAGCATGGAAGCCCACGCGCTGCGCGCCCTCGCCATACTCGAAGCGTGAAACCGCGCCAACGGCTTCGCTTCCACCCCGCCCATCACCGCACCAAGCCGAGAGGACCACACATGACGACCGCTCATATGGACGAACCCGCCGACCCGTGGCCACCGACCAGCGATCTGGTGAGCGAAAGGCCCACGCCGATGATTGACGAGGCCACGCAAGACAACGGCCAGCCCGAGCATTTCGCCGTGCGCGACCAGTACCATCACGCCTTGCAGACGATTGCCCTCCTACGCGTCCTCGCCATGGCCTGCCGCCGTTTTGAGGACAAGCCCGAGATCGTGGGGGCATCAGGCATCGAAGCCTTGCGCCGCACTGCCGAGAGCGCGGAAGCCCACGCCGTGCGCGCCTACGTGATCAACATGCAGGACAACACTCACCACGTCGAAGGGCTGATCAGGGCTGAACGCGCCGCAAGGACGGCGGCACAGCGGACAGGCCGGCCATCATCCGGGGATGCCCCGCAAGCTCCGCTCAATGTGAATGAGAGCAACGCGCCAATTTCAAAGGGCGTTGATCTTCAGGCGTGAAGACGATCCGCGAACCGCCGACGCCCTTTGCGCTTCAGTTGTGGAGGGCAGAGGACCGAAAGAAATCTGGGATGCTCGCCATGACGGCAAACGCCACGTTGATGCACATTGAGCCTCGCAAGGACGCCCACGGTGTCTTGGACTGCTACCAGCGAGGACAAAATGGCAGACGAACCCACGGTTTACGACGAGACTGCAGCCGCTCATTTCATGGGCGTGTCCATCCGAACGGTGCAAAGCTGGCGCTTGAAGGGCGGCGGCCCGGCCTACATGAAGCTCGGCCGCTCGGTCCGCTACCGTCGCGAAACGCTCGAGGCATTCATGGCCGCGTCCGAGCGCTCGCACACCAGCCAGAAGGTCGCCTGACCATGGCGACGGCAACCCTCGAGGCGAAGTTCCTGCGCGAACGCGGCAGCGCCAACGGCAACCCGGACGCGGGATCGTTGGCGGCATGGTGCCCCTACTGCGAAGGCGTCCACTGGCACGGCGCGGCCGGGCGCGGCGATGCACCGCGCACCGAAAACAGGGCTCCGCACTGTTCTGACGGTTCGGGAAGCCTTTTCGCAGGCATCGGCTACGATCTGAAGGTGACAGGCCGCGTTGATGACGCAGCCGAAATCATTCCCGATGCACCCGGCCCGCAATCCGGCAAGCGGCTCTGGCACCGCGTCAACGCACAGGCCGGGGCCATCCGACGCGCCATGCTGAAAGCCATCGTCCCCAGGTCGGGATGGCTGAAGCAGGCTGGCGCGGGATGGATGGTCAGCACCTATCCCGCCGGCCCCAAGCCGGCATGGGAACTGATCGGGCCATCCGGCAGCCTGAAGGAAGGGCGCGACATGATCACGCTCGCAGCGGCCGTCTATGGCCTGCCCCCAGGCATCGCGGCCTTGCGCCTGATCGAGGCGGCAACCGCCGCGCGATTCGACCGCGAAACCGCCATCGAACTGATGGCCGTTCTCGAGCGATGGGCGGCATCCGGCGCACCACAACGAAAGGTCGCGCCATGACCAGGCATCACGGCGGCGCGCGGCGCATCGACTTTGCAGGCATCAACCGAGATGCCCTCGGCCGCGCCGACGCCATCGTCATGCGCTGGCTGCCGGATGGCAGGCGGGAAGGCAGGGAGTGGGTGGCCCGCAACCCGACACGCAAGGACACAAAGCCCGGATCGTTCAAGGTGAACCTCTCCACCGGCATGTGGAGCGAGTTCGCGACAGGCGACCGCGGCGGCGATCTGATCAGCCTTGCCGCCTATCTCTTTCACCTTGGCCAGGCGGAAGCCGCCCGCAAGGTTGCGGACATGATCGGCGTCGACCCTCATGAACGATGAAGCCTTCAAGCCGCTGGACCCGGTGAAAGCGCAGCCTGCCAAGGCTGCCAAGGTCGAATGGATTGCCATTCTGCCGGTGCCCGCTGATGCCCCCAAAGCGCCGGATCGTCACCCCAGGCTTGGCAAGCCGGCGCAACGCTGGACCTATCGCGACGCTCGCGGCGACGTGTTGGGCCATGTCTGCCGCTTCAATCTGGCAGGCGGTGACAAGCAGTTTCGCCCGCTGGTGCTGTTCAGGCCAGCACAGGGCGGCGCGGCGCAATGGCGCTGGGAGAGTTGGCCGGCGCCCAGGCCGCTCTATGGCCTTGATGAGCTTGCGGCGACGCCATCCGCTCACGTCCTGATCACCGAAGGCGAGAAGGCCGCCGACGCCGCCCGCAAGCTGGCCAAGGGCCATGTCGTCATCACCAGCCCGAACGGCTCCAGGAGCGCGGGCAAGGCCGACTGGACGCCGCTGAAGGGACGGCATGTCACCATCTGGCCAGATGCCGACAAGCCCGGCCATGACTATGCCCATGCCTTGGCGGACGCCGCGATGCAGGCTGGCGCGGCAAGCGTCGCCATCATCGACCCTCCGAAGGGCGTCCCCGATGGCTGGGATGCCGCCGACGCGCTTGCGGATGGCTGGACGGAAGATCGCGCGGCGGACCAGATCAGGACCGCGACGCCGCACGCCAGCGCTTCCGCAGATGCCGGCACGGCGAAGGGCAAGGAGGGCCGCCAGCGGCGTCCAGCGCAGCGCGACAGTCTGATGAGCCTCACGACCGATTGCAGGCTCTGGCACAGCCCGGACGGCGACGGCTTCGCATCCTACGCCGTTGGCAATCATCGCGAGAATTGGCCGATCCGTTCGCAGCGCTTCAAGCGCTGGCTGGCTGCCCGCGCCTATGAGCACATGGGCCTTGCGCCCGGCGCCCAGGCCCTCGAGGACACCTTGCGCGTGCTCGAGGCCCGCGCCACCGATGAAGGCCGCCAGCATCAACCATGGGGCCGCACTGGCGAACGCGACGGCGCGATCTTCATCGACCTTGGCGACGCTGATTGGAACGTCGTGGAGATCACCGGGAAAGGCTGGCACGTCATGGCTGCGCCGGACGTGCCCTTCGTCCGTTCGCCATCCATGAGGCCCCTGCCCAGACCGGAGTGCGGCGAAAGCATCGACCGCCTGCGCAACTTCGCCAATGTGGCGGACGAAGCCAGCTTCATGATGGCTGGCGCATGGCTGGTGGCGGCGCTTCGCCCGCGTGGACCCTATCCGATACTTATTGCGAATGGAGAGCAAGGCAGCGGCAAGAGCAATTTCAGCCGACTTTTGCGCTCCCTTGTCGATCCGAACGCCGCGCCGATCCGGGCAACGCCAAAGGATGAGCGCGACCTGATCGTCGCCGCGCTCAACAGCCATGTGCTTGCCTTCGACAACCTTTCCAAGGTTGAGCCATGGCTTGCCGATGCGCTCTGCCGGTTGAGCACGGGCGGCGGCTTTTCAGCCCGCGCGCTCCACACCGACCGGGACGAGATGGTCTTTTCGGGCACACGGCCGATCATCCTCAACGGCATTCCTGCCCTGTCAGACCGTCCGGACCTGGCAGACCGGGCCATCAACATCCGCCTGAAATCGATCCCGGAGAATGAGCGGCGGCCTGAAGACGAATTGTGGGCGGATTGGAATGACGAGGCTCCGATGGTTCTTGGCGCGCTGTTCGATGGCGTCTCTGCCGGGCTGCGCAACATGCCGAACACGCGCCTTGCCCGGTCGCCACGCATGGCTGATTTCGCAAAGTGGGTGACGGCTTGCCAAACAGGCCTTGCATGGGAGCCGGGCGCGTTCCTGCAGACCTACATGGACAACCGCGACAACGTTCAGGACACAGCCTTCGAGGCGGACCCCATCGCCGTTGCCATCGGCAAGCTGGCGGAATTGTCCGGGCCTGATGGCTGGCGCGGAACGCCCACGCAGTTGCTCGAGGAATTGAGCCTGCACGCATCTGACGGCGTGCGCCGATCCCGGTCATGGCCGCAGACACCGCAAGGGCTGGGCAACAAGCTGGACCGCATCGCGCCGCTTCTGAGATCGCGACACATCCACCTCGAGCGCCACCATTCCGGCATTCGCTACATCACCATCGTTCAAGTTCACCCCCAGGGCTGAAAGCCCGCAAAACCGGAGCCGCGACCATGAAGACCCTCACCATCGACCTGATCGATCCGATTGAAACCCATGCTGGCCTTGTCACGCAGATGACGCTTCGCGAACCCCGCGCCAAGGATTTTTTCAGCCTTGGCGAACCCTATCAGGTCGCCCGCGCGCCCGATGGCAGCTTTTTCACCGTGGACAAGGATGACGTGATCCTGAGCTATATCGAACGCTGCATGCAGGCCCCCATCGACCCGGTGATGTTCGGCACAACATCCTTGGCCAACGCCATGAAGGTGCGAGGCGAATTCCTCGGTTTTTTCGATCAGGCGCGGGGGATGACGTCGCCCGCGCCTGCGAACTCCTCGTCTTCAAGCTGAAGTTCATCGACCCCGGCCATTTCGCGGAGATGCACTTCTCCGAGATCGACTGGTGGATTGATCAATGCGTCGCCAACAAGCTGCTGAAGCGCTGAACCAAAAGACCGGAGAGAAGGATATCGAATGGCAAAGATCATTGAAGCCAAGGCGCTCATCACCGCCGACAACAGGACAAGGCCAGCTTTTGCCCAGATTGCGAAGGACGTGATGGCGCTGGAAAAGGCCATGGCTACCATGGCCAAGGGCAACGGCGTCTCGCGGCTTGCGGCCCAGGTCGAACAGGCATCGCGCGCCTATGCAAGGGCGTCGCGCGATGCGGAAAGGTTTGCGAGCGCCAGCCGGGCCGCCGCAGCCGGCTCGAGCATGGCGAACACGGTGCGCGCCGTTGATTCCGCGACACGCGCCATGGAAAGAGCCACGAAGGCCGCCAGAGACATGCAGACCGCATCAGGCAACGCAATGAAGCTCAAGGTCGACACGCGCGACCTTGAGCGGGCCTTGAAGATGCAGGAACGGCTTGCACGATCGACAGGCAGCGGGAACCCAGCCGGTCCCCGCGCGCCGCGCCAGCCTGCCCCGCCAGCCGCGCCGTTCGGGCATCGGCCGGCTGGCTTTACGCCATCCTTGCCGGGCATGCCCGCCGCCGATGGACGGAACGCAGCGCGGCAAGGCTTCGACCAGGCGGCCAGCCTGCCCCAGGTGCAAGCGCTGATGCGCATGCGCGGGGAAAGCGAAGACAACATCAAGCGCGCGACCGACGAAGCAGTGAAGCTATCAAAGGACGTGAAGCAGTTCAGCATCGCGGAACACCTGCAAAGCATCTATCAGATGCTTGCCATCTTCGGAGACATGGACAAGTCCATCGCCAATGCCCCACGGGTCGCGCGGATGAATGCGCTGGTCGAAGGCCTGCAAGACAAGTTTGTCGGACTGAAGCCTTATGCAGGCGGCACGCTCACGAAAGACCTTGCGAGGATCTTCGATAGCCTTGGCGTCACGGAAGACCCCAAGCGCATGAACGAGATCGGCGAAGCCGTCATAAAGGGCATCACATCCTCGAGCGGCGACATCACTCCGTCCGATTACCTGATGGCGCTCAAGTACGCCCGAATCGGAAAATACGGCTATTCGACGGATTTCCTGCAGAACTACATGCCGGGAATCATCGGCGATGCCAAAACACGCACAGGCGGCGCGTCCAGCGCAGGCACGGGGCTGGCGGCAATGTCCGACCAATTCGCCGACTTGCGCGCCACCGATGCCGCAAAGGAGCAAATGGTGCGGCTTGGCCTCATTGAAGGGCAGTTCCAACGGTCCAGCGACGGGAATGGCAAGATAAAGGGGCGAGGCACTGCAAACGTCAAGAATGTGGAAATGCTTCGGTCAAACCCGCAGCAATGGGCGACGCAAACCCTCCTGCCGTTGATTGAAGCCAAGTACGGAAAGCTCACGGGCGATCCTGAAAAGGACGCGAGGACAGTTTCGGAAGCGCTCGGCCTGATCACATCGAACCGCGTCGCGAAGGACACGCTCGGCGGCATGATCATCCAGCGGGACGAAAGGGAGCGCGATGCTAGGATCACAAGAGGAATGCCCGGCCTTGCCGCATTGGATGTGCTTGATCGTGATGCTCCGGTGAGCGCACTCCAGGGCCTCACGGCAGCGAGCAAGGATTTTCTGGGCACGGTGGCGGGCCCGATGGTTGGTCCAGCCGTCGCAGGAATGCAGGGCATGACGGACGCCATTCGCCGCTTCACCACTTGGGCGCATGACAACCCCGAACAAGGCAAGGCTGCCGGCCTTGCCATCGGCGCGGGCGCGGCGGGCGTTGCCGCAACAGGCGCTTGGGCAGCCAGGCAGTGGTGGCGCGGCCCAACCGTTCCGCCCGGCACTGTCCCACCCACTTCGTTGCCACCGGCCGGCTTGGTTCCGCCGCCTGCAACAGGCCCGGCCACGGCCGCTGCACAGGCGGCGGCGCGCATCCCGCAGTTTGCGCGATTTGGAGCGACAGGCGCTGTGATAGGCGCCGGAGCGGTCGGCATCGGCATCATCGGCGACGCCAACCGCCAGCTATACAAGGATCATGACCCGACGACGCCTCACAACCAGGGCAGAAATCGTCGGCGGGCCTTCCATGACAGCTTGCGCGACGACACCCGCAGGCTTCGGGAAACTCACGCTCCCGATATGGAGCGGATCACGCCCACGCAAGCGCCAGACAGGATGAGCAATATCAAGGCCACCGTTGACCAGCCCATCCCAGTGAACGTCACCGGGAAGCTGGATCCCGTCGAGTTGAAGGGCCAGGGGCAAGTCAACGTTACAGTCAAGGTCGCTGGACCTGGGCAGGTCACTGGCATGTCGTCGTCATCAAGCGGACATATCAGGGTCGACGCAGGGACAGCACTCGCCGAATTCGGGCAATAGCCTTCGTTTCCGAAGGGCAGGAACCAGACGTGCCATCATTGGCGCGCGGCCTTTTCAGCGGCCGCGCGCTTTGCCAGTTTGGCGATGGTCGCACGGCTGCACTTCGTTGCCGTCTGGACGGCAGACCATGACTGGCCACCCGCCAGCATCTTCACGATGGCTTCGTTGCGCTTTGCGTCTTCAGGCCGCCCGCGATAGCGCCCTTCGGCCTTGGCCTTGGCGATGCCCTGATCTTGGCGGCGTCGGCGATCTTCGTAATCCTTGCGCGCGACCGCCGCCAGAATATCCAGCATCATGCCGTTGATAGAATCGAACAGCCGCGCGGTGAATTCGTCCGCGTTGATCGCAGCCATCTGATGCGAGGTCGGCAGGTCGAGCGCGACCACGCGCACATGCTTTTCGGCGATCCGCTTCTTCAGGGCCTTCCAATCGGCATCGGTGAGGCGCGTCAGCCTATCGACCTGCTCCACCAGCAGGACATCGCCAGGGCGGGCATCGTCCAGAAGCCGGAACAGTTCGGGCCGCGCCAGCTTCGCCCCGCTTTCATTCTCCACATAGCTTGCCGCGATGGTCAATCCGCGCTCGGCTGCAAATGCCTCGAGATCGGCGCGGGCGCGGCTGGCGTCCTGATCATCGGTGGAAGCCCGGAGGTATGAGCGAACGAACATCGGGAACCCCGTCGGTTCATTTAAGATGGTATCCTTATGGTCGGTCTGCTTTGGCTTGTCAAACGGTATTTAATGAACCCGGCCTTACGATGGTTTGCTAGGGTATACCCTTAGTGAACCAGTGTGATAACCAGATTGGCTCTAACTCGCGACAAAAACCGCAAAAAGAAAGCCCCGGTGGATTACTCCAACGGGGCTGAGATCAGACTGCACCTTGAACTTGTTATCGCCCTGTTGTGCAGCCGCCTTCCGAGGAAGGTCTTGAAAGCCTGATGTCCGAAGACAGCGCAGGAGCATTCTTAAAATGGCTATGTCATCTGGGAAGTCAACCGGCTCAGCCCTAATGCGCATAGCACTGATGCGTAAACGCGCCGTTGCTGGTCCGGCTGCAAAGAGACAGTGAGATATCGCCGCTTGCCCTCGTGGTCCCGCTGAGTGCGGGGCAAGTCGAGGCGGGCGAAGCTCACCGTCGCAAGCATATCAGCCTTCACCCACATGCGCGGAGAATCAAAAGGGGCCGGCAACGGCTCAATCAGGTCGATAACACAGTGGTACAACTCGACAGGAGTCGGCTCCGTCGTGCTTAAAGGCACCACCGTGGCCAGGCCATTCCGATGCTTTAGACGAGGTGAAACGACCACGACCGGACGACGCTTCACCATCTCTGGGATAATAAAACCCGTCGAGTAGTCACATATAAGTATGGTGCCGGGGTTGGGGTGGAATTTTAGTGACATGTTCCAAGACGATTGAGCTTCGATGTTTGGTTTAGACGGGGTTGAGATCAACGTCTACAGCCAGTCATCGAACAAGAGGTGAAGCCACGGCAGGGCCACAAGCGACCGTGCAGATGCACAGGTAAGGCAATCACCGCGCCGCATGAATACACCACTCACACCCGGCTAGATCATCAGATACCGTGGCCCCACCCCTCTCCCGCTTTCACCATCAGCATCACAGTGACCAGCGGCGGCCCTTCGATTCGTTTCGCGTTGCCACCGGTTCGACGCCACAAGCTCTGTCCAGGGATCGTGCTGCCGAGCGGTCCCCACACGTGCTCGCACGCAGAAATAGGCACCATTTGCGTGTACCGCCTGCAACCAGACCCACTATCGAGGTGCCACCGTTCTTACGCCCGCGCAGGTCAAATCGAGGGAGTACGGTCCCTTGATAGGGGGGGAGGCACGACAATGAGACCCGGACGGACCGGGCAACGCATCTGAAGATATCAACATTATTGGACGGCTTGGACGGCTCGATATCCCCTGCCGTCCATCGTAACCCTTTGATCCATTAGCCGTTTGGACGGTTTGGACGGCTTGGACGGCTTCTGTCTTTTTCCAATAACTTGAAAGGAAGGATAATGCAGGGTGGGCGACCGTGCTGCCATCGAACACAAAGGGCGCGGGATGACATAGGAGCAGAAGTGCTTACCCGGTGCTGACACGGCCACGACAGGGTAGCAATAGAAGGACAAGCGAAGCGCTGAAAGCGTCTAATTTTCAAGGATTTAACTGGAGCGGGCGATGGGGATCGAACCCACGACATCCAGCTTGGGAAGCTGGCGTTCTACCGCTGAACTACACCCGCGCGGCAGCGATATAGCGCCAACCGGTGCGCCCATGCAACGGCTTTTGGGCTCAGACGCTGTCCGCAACCCGCGAACGGTAGGACAACGCTTCCGCCAGATGCAGCCGCATGACCTTGTCCTCGCCATCGAGGTCCGCCAGCGTGCGCGCCACTTTCAGGACCCGGTGATAGCCGCGCGCGGTCAGCTTCATGGCGTCGGCCGCATCACGCAACAGCTTGCTGCCGGCTGCGTCGGGCTTGACGATCTCGTCGAGCACGTTCGCCGGCGCGGCCGAATTGGTCAGCACGTCGGGCTGGCCCAGCGCCTCGAAGCGGGCGCGCTGGCGGTCGCGGGCGGCAGCGACCCGGGCCGCCACCTCCGCCGAGCCTTCCGCTGGCGCGGGCAGGATGAGATCTGCGGCGCTGACGGCCGGCACATCGATGGCGAGGTCGATGCGGTCCATCAGCGGGCCGGAGATGCGCGACAGATATTGCGCCACGCAGCGCTCGTTCGGCTGGCGCTTGCAGGCAAAGCCGGGTTCGGTCGCGCGCCCGCAGCGGCACGGGTTCATCGCAGCGACAAGCTGGAAGCGCGCAGGATAGACTACCCGGTGGTTGGCGCGGCTGATCAGCACCTCGCCGGTCTCGATCGGCTGGCGCAGCGCATCGAGCACCTGGGGCTGGAACTCGGGCAACTCGTCGAGAAAGAGCACGCCGCGATGCGACAGCGACACCTCGCCGGGCTTGGCCTGCAGGCCGCCGCCCACCAGCGCCGCCATCGAGGCCGAATGGTGCGGGGCGCGGAACGGCCGCCTGTCGGTCAGCGCGCCGCCCACGATCAACCCCGCGACGGAATGGACCATCGACACGTCCAGCAGTTCGCGCGGCGAGAGCGGCGGCAGGATGGAGGGCATCCGGCTCGCCAGCATCGACTTGCCGGCACCGGGCGGGCCGTTCATCAGCAATGCGTGACCACCGGCAGCCGCCACCTCGAGCACGCGCTTGGCCATCTCCTGGCCCTTGATGTCGCGGAGGTCCGGCAGGTTCGGCGGCGGCTTGGCGATGGCGGCGACGGGGCGGGCCATCAGTTGCGTGCCGCGAAAATGGTTGGCAAGCTGGATCAAGGTCTGCGGCGCCAGCACGTCGAGATCGGCCGAGGCCCAGGCCGCTTCCGGCCCGCAGGCCGCCGGGCAGATCAGCCCGTGGCCGCGCAGGTTGGCGGCCATGGCGGCAGGCAGCACGCCGGTGACGGAGGAGATCGTTCCGTCGAGCGCAAGCTCGCCGAGCACCGTGTAGCCTTGCAGCGCATCAGCCGGAATCGCGCCCATCGCGGCCATGATGCCAAGCGCGATCGGCAGGTCATAGTGGCTGCCCTCCTTCGGCATGTCGGCTGGCGCAAGATTGACGGTCAGCCGCTTGGAGGGCAGCGCGAGGCCCGACGCGATCAGGGCCGAGCGCACGCGCTCCTTGCTCTCGGCGACGGCCTTGTCGCCAAGCCCGACCAGCACGAAGTTGACGCCGCCGGCGCTGAGCTGGACCTGAACATCCACCGCGCGGGCCTCGATGCCCTCGAACGCCACCGTCGCAACGCGTGTCACCATTCCAAGGATCGCCCCAGCCGCAAGCCCGGCCCGGAACTGGACGGGGCCGCCTTTCCCCTTAGGACAACGACAGCCAAACAGCAAGAACAGGTGATGAACAGATGATCGGGATCTGGCGCGACGTCGCCTGTTCAGCCACAGTTCACCGGGCGTTGCGTAACACGCACGCTGTGGAAATTGCCAAACTGCCTCAAGATGCTCTGTGTGGCCTGCAGCCTGCACGGGGTCGCCGCGAGTTCAGCCAGCGATCCGGAACCGGGACCAGATGAGCGATCACGCGGCAGCGCAAGCCAGCGACAAGGCTGGCCACCTCGGGGCCGACATGGAGGCCGCGCGCGCCTTCATGGGGCTTTCGCGCGGTTGGTGGAGCGGGGCCTCGGCAAGGCAGGCGTGGTTCTGGACCCTCACATTGGCGAGCATGATCCTGATCAATGTCGGGGTCAATGTCGGCGTGAACGCCTGGCACGGCTGGTTTTTCAACGCGCTCGAAAAGAAGGACGCCAGCGCCGCCGGCATGGCGATGCTGGCCTTCCCGCTGATCGTGCTGGTGGCAGCAGGGGTCGGCGTCCTGATTCTCAAGACACGCGAGACATTGCAGGTTTTCTGGCGGCAATGGCTTTCGGCCAAGCTGGTTGACACATGGGTGGCGAAGCGGCGGTTCCAGCGCCTCGGGCCCTCGGGGCTCGAACCGGCAAACCCTGAATACCGGATTGCCGACGACGTGCGCTGGGCCACCGAGCCGCTTGTCGATTTCGCCATCGGCCTGCTCTCGGCGATCATCACCGTGATCACATTCGTCGGCATCCTGTGGAGCATCGGCGGCGGGCTCACGCTCGGCAGCGGCGACGGCGCGATCACCATTCCCGCCTATCTCGTCCTTGCGGCCATCATCTACGGCATCGCCATCTCGACCCTGATGCTGCTGGTCGGCCGCAAATTGCCGCGACGCTATGCCCGCCGCAATGAATCAGAGGCGAAGTTCCGCTTCGGCCTGATGCGCCTGCGCGATTCCGCCGATGCGATCGCCATGGGCGGCGGCCAGTTCAGCGAGCGCCGCGCCATCGGTGACACCTACGAGACCCTGGCGCAGCGCTGGCTCGCGGTGATCAAGGAGCGCGTCAAGCTGACCTGGATCACCAACGGCAACGGCGTGCTGGTTCCGGTGGTGCCGCTGTTGCTGGCAGCGCCGAAGTATCTCTCGGGCGAGTTGTCGCTCGGCAGCGTCATGCAGATCGCCGCCGCTTTCGTGCAGGTGCAGATCGCCTTCAACTGGATCGTCGAGAACTTCATGCGCATCGCCGAGTGGCTGGCGTCCGCCAGGCGTGTCAATGAACTCACCGAGGCCATCGAGCGGATGGAGGACCTGCCGCCCGAAAAGGCCGACGGCCCGCGCCGGATCGCCGGTGCGGCGGGCGTCGTAGCCGTGCATGACCTCGTGCTGATGGACCGCGACCGGCGCGCGATGGCGCCTGCGCTGTCGCTTGAAGTCAAGGCCGGCGAGACGCTGCATCTGGGTGAACTCGGCGGCGAGGTCGCCAGTGCGACCATGCGGGCTTTGGCCGGTCAGTGGCACTGGGGCAGCGGCATCATCGCCATCGCGCCCGATGCCCGCGTCGGTGCTGCCGTCCGGCGCATGCGCTGGGCGGAAACGACGCTCGGCGACGTGCTTGGCGGCACTGATGCAGGCGTCAATCCGGATGTCGCCCTGCTGCGTGCCGCGCTGATGCGGGTCGGGCTCGAACGGCTCACCGAGCGCCTCGACGAAGTTGCGGACTGGGACAAGGGCCTGCACGAAGCCGAACGTCAGCGCCTCGCATTCGCGCGGCTGCATGTGGAGCAGCCCGACATCGTGCTGATCGACGATGCCTTGCATTCCCTCGACACGGCCGACGCCGCCAAGCTCTTCGCCGACCTGCGGACCGCGCTGCCGCATGCGGTCTTCATCACGGCGGGCAGTTCCGCGGTGTTTGCAGCCGCAGCTTCGATGGCCAGCCACGCGCGCCCGGCGATGGCCGCCCTTCCCAGACGCGCGCGCAAGCAGCCGCGCACCTGAAAACCCGGACACTGCACGGAGACCAACATGAAACTGAACGATTGGGACGGGTTCTGGGGCCTGCGCGTGGCGGAGTGCCCCTGCGACGTGCATTTCGTCGAATGGCTTGAGGAGAACGCCATCACCGGCAAGACCATCTTCCATTTCGGTTCGGGCGGGCATCACTATGTCGGCATCCGCTGCGCCGAGCCGGAACTCGACAATGCTGTGCTGTCGATCAACGCCTCGACACCGGACTATGACGCCTTCATGAAGCTGGCCAAGGAGCAGCCGCAACTGCTGCATCACTACACCTGCTATTTCGGCGACATCTACACCTCAAATGCGCGGCTGCTGCCGAATTTCGACGTGGTCACGCTGTTCCATTCCTGCGAATTCCGCTCCGAGAAGAACGACGCCTATGGGGCCAAGACCGACCTTGAGGTGATGGAGCTGTTCGTCGACAAGCTTCCTGTGGGCGGCCACGTCCTGTTTTACACCGGCTCTTTCGCGTTCGGGGCCGCCGAGAAGGTCATCGCGCAGCTTGAAAATTCACGTGCCATCGAGAAGGTCGGCCTCTTCAAGACGCTGTTGGTCTACCGTAAGAAGGGTTGAACGGGCGCGGCGCGCCTGCATGATGTCAGGACTGATGAATGGCCGGCGTTGCGCCGAAAAGCCGCTGGTGGTGGGTTGGTCCTGCGGCCAGCGCGACGATCTTCATGGCGTCGATCGGCGTGCTCTATGTCATCTTGCAGGAGATCGACAGCGCCAAGGTTCTGACCGCTCTGGCGGAGACCGGGCGCGAGACGCTCTGGATCGCACTCGGGTTCACAGCGCTGAGCTATGGTCTGCTGACCTTCTATGACGCGCTGGCGCTGAGGACACTGGGGCTTTCGATCCCCTACCGCACAACTGCGCTGGCCTCCTACACCAGCTTTTCGGTGTCCTTCACGCTCGGCTTCCCGCTCGTGACGGCGGGGACGGTGCGCTACTGGATCTATTCAGGCCGCGGCATGCGCACGGCGGAAGTCGCCAAGCTGACGGTCATGGTCGGCCTGACCTTCTGGCTCGGCATGGCGGCCGTGCTCGGCGTGACGTTGCTGTATTCGCCCGAAACGATCGCCGAACTGGCGCGGGCCACGCCCACGATCATGCAGAGCGCCGGTGTTGCGGTGCTGGCCGTCGTGGCCGCCTACCTCGCCTGGGCCGCTGGCGGGCGGCGCGCCATCGAAGTGCGCGGCTGGCGGCTGGAACTGCCCGGCGCAACGATGAGCACGGGCCAGATCCTGCTTGGCGCCGGCGATGTCTGCGCTGCCGCAGCCGTGCTCTATGTGCTGTTGCCAGCAGGGCATGGCGTGGCCTTCGAGACCTTCCTCGCGATCTACGTGTTCGCCTGCGTCGTCGGCATCGCCAGCCACCTGCCAGGTGGCGTCGGCGCGTTCGAGGCCACCATGCTGATCGGCCTCGCCCACCTGCCGCGCGAGCCCGTGTTCGGCGCGCTGCTGCTGTTCAGGCTGATCTACTACATCACGCCGTTCGTCATCGCGCTGATGCTTCTGGGGCTGTATGAAGTGTCGAAACGGCTGAGGGCGAGACCGAATTGAACGTCATTCCTCGCCGCCGCGCTTGAGGTAGGCCTCGGCACCGAGAACGATCCTGCGGTCGACCCCCCTCACGGCGTCGTCGTTCTTGTCGGCATACGGCAAGGCGTTCAGCACGAAACGGATCACATTGAGGCGCGCGCGATACTTGTCGTTGGCGCGGACCACCGTCCACGGGGCAAGCGGCGTGTCGGTGCGTTCCAGCAGCGTCTCGAAGGCTGCCGAGTAATCGGCGAAGCGCTCCACGGCCTTGAAATCGATCGGCGAGAGCTTCCAGCGCTTGAGCGGATCATGATAGCGCGCATGCAGCCGCTTGATCTGCATTTCCGCGCCGATGGTGAGGAACAGCTTGATCATGTGGACGCCATCGCGCACCAGCATGCCCTCGAAGGCCGGGGCCTCGGTGAGGAAGCGCTCGTGCTCTTCGGGGCTGCAGAAGCCCATCACCGGCTCGACGCCCGCCCGGTTGTACCACGAGCGGTCGAAGCAGACGATCTCGCCCCTGGTCGGCATCAGGGCGGCATAGCGCTGGAAATACCACTGGCCCTTCTCTGCGTCGGACGGCTTCGAGAGCGCAACGACGCGGGCATTGCGCGGATTGAGGTGCTGGTTGAACGCGGCGATCGCGCCGCCCTTGCCGGCCCCGTCGCGCCCTTCGAAAACGATCACGACGCGCTCGCCGCTTTCCTTGACCCAGTTCTGGAACTTCTGCAATTCGATCTGAAGCGCCTCGAACTCCGGCTCGTAGACGTCTTTCTTCAGCTTCCTGGCGTAAGGATAGTCGCCGCTGGAGAATGCCGCATTGTCGATCGCGGACGGCAGATCCTCGGTCTTGATGTCGAATTCCAGCAGCGATCTCAGCTCCGACAGCTTGCGCCCGGCTTTCGCTTTCGTCTTTCTGGCCACAGTTCGCCTCCCCGGTTGTTGCGCGTGACGCTAGACAGAGCCGGCCAACGAGGCAAGGCAACACGACAAGCGAGCGTAGGTGACGGCCCTCCCATGACGCCGATCAACATGCTTGCCGTCATATGCCCGACAAGCCTACATGGCATGGCGTGAATCCGGCGCGGGCTTGCCGCCCGGGCGCGCGATCGGCGGAATGATGGCGGACCAACGCAGATTGCCGGGGCTCTGGCTGATCCGGAACATTGGCTGGATCGCGACGGGTGCAGCCATCGGCTCGGGTGCCCTGATGCTGTCTCTCGACTGGCCATTGGCGCTGGCGTTCGTTCTGTCCGCGGCAATCTCGCTCGCCGCGTGGTTTGGCGGCAAAGCGATGCTCAGGTCCGCTCTCGACACCGGCGCCGGATCGGCGACCACCTTGGCGGCGACCGAGCGGACCATCCCGGCCGAACCGGCCCGCAGCAATCCCGCCGGCCCGCAGAGCGATCTGGTCGAGGCGTTCCCGCTGCCGCTGATCATCACCGAGGCCAACGAGATCGTCGCTGCGGCGTCGCGGGCCGCAATGACGATGTTCCCCGCCTTGAGCGCGGGGCGTCCCATCTCGCTGGCCCTGCGCAATCCGGACCTGCTGGATGCACTGGTCGCAACGCGCACAGATGGCGATGCCCGCACCATCATTCTAGACGACAGCACCGCGCCGGGTCAGGTGATGCGCGTTCATGTCGTCGCGATGGCCCGGCCCGGCCCGCTCCAGCCATCGATCATGTGCGTTTTCGAGGATCTCACGGAACAGCGCGCGACCGAGCGCATGCGGGTCGACTTCATCGCCAATGCCAGCCATGAGTTGCGCACGCCGCTGGCTTCGCTGCTGGGCTTCATCGAGACGCTGCAGGGCCCGGCACGGGATGACGCGAGGGCCCGCGAACGCTTCCTGCCGATCATGCGCGAGCAGGCCGGCCGCATGGCGCGCCTGATCGACGACCTGCTGTCGCTGTCGCGGGCGGAGTTGCGCGCGCACCAGCACCCGACGGCGCTGACGGACCTGCGTCTGATCGTGCGCGAAATCGTCGATTCCCTCAGCCTGTCCGCAAGGGAGCGGGGCGTGGTCCTCGAGGTGAGCCTGCCCGACGAGCCCATGACGATCCGGGGGGATCGCGACGACCTGCTCAGGTTGGTGGAGAACCTCGTGGAGAACGGCATCCGCTACGGACGTGACGGCGAGCGCGTCGCAATCGGCGTCGGCGCGGCGGACACCGGCGAGCGGGTGTTCAGCGTCCGCGACTATGGGCCGGGCATCGCGGCCCAGCACATACCCCGCCTGACCGAGCGCTTCTACCGCGCGGACGTCTCGCACAGCCGCGAGAATGGCGGCACGGGCCTTGGCCTCGCCATCGTCAAGCATCTGGTGGCGCGCCATCGCGCACGGCTGGAGATCGAAAGCCGCATCGGCGAAGGGGCCACGTTCCGCGTGCTGTTCCCCGCCGCAGGAAACCCTGCCGACGGCGCTTCGGAATAAAGCGGGGGCCCACGCGTTTCCATGACAAGCTGTCACACACGCGTCATATAACTCGTGTGAGTGGCGGCTCTCTACGCAAGCTCTCAAGGAGACCCGACATGCGCAAGATTGCTCTCGCCTCCGCGTTCGCGGCCATGACCATGGTCGCCGCAGGCAACACCACGGCCCAGGCCGCCGACATCACCGGCGCTGGCGCGACCTTCCCGTTCCCGATCTATGCCAAGTGGGCCGAAGCCTACAAGGCAGCTTCCGGCATCGGCCTCAACTACCAGTCGATCGGCTCGGGCGGCGGCATCCGCCAGATCCGCGCCAAGACTGTCGATTTCGGCGCCACCGACGCGCCGATCAAGGGCGAGGAACTCACCCGCGACGGCATGATGCAGTTCCCGGCCGTGATGGGCGGCCTCGTGCCGGCGATCAACGTCGCGGGCATCGGCCAGCGCGGCCTGAAGATGACAGGCCCGCTTCTCGCCGAAATCTACCTCGGCAACGTGAAGAAGTGGAATGACCCCAAGATCGTCGCCCTCAACCCGGGCGTCACCCTCCCCGACGCCACCATCAATGTCGTCTACCGCTCCGACGGGTCGGGCACGACCTTTGTCTGGACCGAATACCTCAGCCTCGTCTCGCCAGACTGGAAGAGCAAGATCGGCACCAACACCTCGGTGCAGTGGCCCGTCGGCGTCGGCGGCCGCGGCAACGAAGGCGTTTCGGGCAACGTCAAGCAGATCACCAATTCGATCGGCTATGTCGAGTATGCCTATGCCAAGCAGAACAACCTCGCCTATGCGCTGGTGCAGAACAAGGCCGGCAACTTCCCTGCGCCGGACGACAAGTCGTTTCAGGCAGCCGCCGCGGAAGCCCAATGGGAATCGGCGCCCGGCTTCGGCATCAGCCTGAATGACCAGCCCTTCAAGGACGCATGGCCAATCGTTTCGGCGACCTTCATCCTCATGTATGCCAAGCCGACCGATCCCGCCCGCTCGCAGGCTGCGCTGAAGTTCTTCGACTGGGCCTTCACCAACGGCGACAAACTGGCTCTCGACCTCGAGTACGTGCCGCTTCCGGAGCCCGTGAAACAGAAGATCCGCGCCTCCTGGAAGGGCATCACCGACCCGGCAGGCAAGCCGATCTTCTGACGATGACGGCGAAGGCGGGGCAGTGCTCGACGCGCCCCGCCTTCGCTTGCCGCACCTGTCCGACCGGAGCATGAACATGGTTGCCGTGTATGAGCGCACCTACCAGAACGCGACGAAAGTCACGCGCAAGGTCAATCCGTTCGGTTTCGACCCGGTCTTCGCGTCGCTGAGCAAGGCCGCCGCCATCACCGTGCTCGTGCTTCTTGCCGGCATCATGGCCTCGATGGTCTACGGCGGATGGCCGGCCTTCAGGGAGTTCGGCCTCGGCTTTCTCACCGGCACCCAATGGGACACGATGAACGACCAGTATGGCGGCCTGCCCGCCATTGTCGGCACCTTGTCCACCGCCCTGATCGCCATGGTCATCGGCGTGCCGCTCTCCATCGGGACGGCGATCTACCTCACCCAACTCGCGCCCGCCTGGTTCAAGCGGCCTGTCGGCACCGCCGTGGAATTGCTCGCCGCCGTGCCCAGCATCATCTACGGCATGTGGGGCCTGTTTGTCTTCGTGCCGCTGTTCGCCGCCTATTTCCAGGTTCCGGTCAGCCAGGTGGTCGAAGGCATGCCGATCATCGGCACTATCTTCTATGCCCGGTCACCCTCCGGCCTCGGCATCCTCAGCGCCGGCATCATCCTGGCCTTCATGATCGTGCCGTTCATCGCCTCGCTGACCCGTGACATGCTCGACCAGATCCCGACGGTGCTGCGCGAAAGCGCCTACGGCATCGGCTGCACCACATGGGAGGTGGTGCGGCATGTCCTGCTGCCGCAGGCCGGAGTCTCCGTCGTCGGCGCCATCATGCTCGGGCTCGGGCGCGCGCTCGGCGAAACGATGGCCGTCACCTTCGTCATCGGCAACGCCAACCGCCTGTCGGCCTCAGTCATGGACCCCGGATCGACCATCGCTTCGCGCATTGCCAGCGAATTCAACGAAGCGCTCGGCATGCAGATGAACGCGCTGATCGGGCTGGGCTGCGTGCTGTTCTTCGTCACATTCATTGTGCTGGTCATCGCCCGCATCCTCGTCTCCCGCGTCAAGCAGTACTGATCGGAGCGCCACGTCATGTCAGACCAAACAGGCAGCGCAACGTCAGCGCAGATCAAGTGGGGCCGCGTGCGCCAGTCGCGCCGGGTCAGCGACAAGTTGCTGCGCGTGTTCGCCACGGCCTCCACGATGATCGCCGTTTTCGTGCTGTTCTGGATTCTCGGCATGCTGATCTGGAAAGGCGGGCAAGGCATCAGCCTCGACCTGTTCACCAAGATCACGCCAGGGCCAGGCACGGCGGGCGGCGGGCTGCTCAACGCCATCGTCGGCTCGATCGTGCTGACCTTCCTCGGCATCGCCATCGCCACTCCCATCGGTGTGATGGCCGGCACCTATCTGGCCGAGTACGGCAAGGGCTCGAAGCTTGCGGACCTTGTTCGCTTCATCAACGACATCCTTCTGTCCGCGCCGTCTATCCTGATCGGCCTGTTCGTCTATGTCGTGCTGGTGATGCCGTTCCAGGGCTATTCGGGCTGGGCCGGGAGCGTTGCGCTCGCCATCATCGCCCTGCCCGTCATTGTGCGCACCACCGAAGACATGCTCAGGCTCGTCCCCAACGGCCTGCGCGAGGCCGGCGCCGCGCTCGGCGCGCCACCCTCCATCGTGATCCGCCAGATTTCATGGCGCGCGGCGAAGGCCGGCATCGTGACGGGCATCCTGCTGGCCCTGGCGCGCATCGCCGGCGAGACTGCGCCGCTGCTGTTCACCGCGCTGAACAACTCCTTCTGGTTCAACTGGAACCTGACCGGCGGCATCTCCAACCTGCCCGTGACCATCTACGCCTTCGCTTCCGCGCCATACGACAACTGGCAGCAACTTGCCTGGGCCGGGGCCTTGCTGATCACCGGGGCCATCCTGGCCCTGTCGGTCGGCGCCCGCGCACTCCTCAACCGCAAATGAGCGGGCTCGCACGCCCCTGACCGACGACGCGAAAGGTTTTCACCATGTCCCAGATGGCTGTTCAGGATGCCCCGTCCGCCGCCGCGCCCGACAAGGACGCCAGGGTCTGCATCGGCGTGAAGAATCTTGATTTCTACTACGGCGGCTTCCACGCGCTGAAGAACATCAACATGAACTTCTTCGACCGGCAGGTCACCGCGATGATCGGCCCGTCCGGTTGCGGCAAGTCCACCCTGCTGCGCGTCTTCAATCGCATCTACAGCCTTTACCCCGAGCAACGCGCCACCGGCGAGGTCATGCTCGACGGGCGCAACGTCATTTCCGACAAGGTCGACATCAACGAATTGCGTGCCCGCATCGGCATGGTGTTCCAGAAGCCGACGCCGTTTCCCATGTCGATCTACGACAATTGCGCCTTCGGCATGCGGCTTTACGAGAAACTCTCGAAATCCGAGCTCGATGACCGGGTCGAGCAGGCCCTGCGCAAGGCTGCGCTCTGGGACGAGGTCAAGGACAAGCTCAAACAATCCGGCATGGGCCTGTCCGGTGGCCAGCAGCAGCGCATGTGCATCGCCCGCACCATCGCGCAGCAGCCCGACGTGATCCTGTTCGACGAGCCGACCTCGGCGCTCGACCCGATCTCCACCGGCAAGATCGAGGAACTGATCGAGGAGCTCCGGGCCGATTTCTCCATCGTCATCGTCACCCACAACATGCAGCAGGCGGCGCGCATCTCGCAGTACACCGCCTTCATGTATCTGGGCGAACTGATCGAGTTCGGGCCGACCACCGACATCTTCATGAACCCGCAGCAGAAGCGCACGCTGGACTATGTGACGGGCCGCTTCGGCTGACGTCCCCGAAGCCGCCTGCCGCACCCCCAACAAAGGCCATGCCCATGTCAGACCATATCTCCCGCGCCTATGACCAGGAACTCGACAAGCTGCGCCGGCTTGTCGCCGAGATGGGCGGGCTTGGCGAGCGCATGCTGACGGATGCCACGACCGCCCTGCTTCGCGAAGACGCCAAGCGGGCCCAGCAGGTGATCGCCACCGACCCGCGCCTCGACGAATTGCAGCGCAAGATCGAGGACAACGCGGTGCTGATGCTGATGCGGCGCCAGCCCGTGGCGAACGACCTGCGCGAGGTGATGGCGTCCATCCGCATCGCCAACGACCTCGAACGCATCGGTGATCTCGCCAAGAACATCGCCAAGCGTTCGCTGAAGATGCAGGGCCACATGCTGAGCGGCAAGGCCATGGGCGGCATCGAGGCGCTGAGCCGGCTGGCGCAGGCGCAGCTCAAGGATGTGCTGGACGCCTACGCCCAGTCCAACGACAAGGCCGCCATCGATGTCTGGACCCGCGACGGCCAGATCGATGCGCTGGAGAACGCGCTGTTCCGCGAATTGCTGACCTACATGATGGAGGATCCGCGCAACATCACCTTCTGCACGCACCTCCTGTTCTGCGCCAAGAACATCGAGCGGCTCGGCGACCACACCACCAACATCGCCGAAACGGTGCACTACCTCGTCACGGGCCAGGTGCTGCCGACAGACCGGCCGAAGGGTGAGTCGCCCTCGGACGCGGCTGCCGAGTGAGGTCCGGTTCAATGTCAGCCAGCATCATGATCGTCGAGGACGAGGAGCCGCTGAGCCTCCTGCTTCGCTACAATCTGGAAGCCGAGGGCTATCAGGTGCAGGTCTGCAGCAGAGGCGACGAGGCCGAGCTCAGGCTTCACGAGGAGCGGCCCGACCTCGTGCTGCTCGACTGGATGCTGCCGGGCCTGTCAGGGATCGAGCTTTGCCGCCGTCTGAGGCAACGCCGCGAAACCGAGAGCCTGCCCGTCATCATGCTGACGGCACGCGGCGAGGAGACCGAGCGGGTGCGCGGCCTCTCGACCGGGGCTGACGACTACGTCGTCAAGCCGTTCTCGGTGCCGGAATTGCTGGCGCGCGTCAGGGCGCTGCTGCGCCGCGTCAACCCGGAACGCATCGCGGACGAGTTGGGGGCCGGCGACATCAGGCTGGACCGCAACACGCGGAGGGTGTGGCGGTCGGGCGGCGAACTGCATCTGGGGCCGACGGAGTTTCGCCTGCTCGAATTCTTCATGGAAAAGCCCGGCCGGGTCTACACCCGTGGCCAGTTGCTGGACGCGGTCTGGGGCCGCGACGCTGAAATCGACGAGCGCACGGTCGATGTGCATGTCGGACGGCTGCGCAAGGCGCTGTCAGGTGGCGATGGCCGCGATCCGATCCGGACGGTGCGGGGCGCGGGCTACTCGCTCGACGAGAAGTTCGCGCGCGCCTGACGAGCAGTTGCGCGCGCGGACTTGTCGTCTGCGCTCAAGCCCGCTGGGCGCGGCGCTCCTGTTCGCGCCTGCGTTCGCCCGCCGGCTGATAGGCGATGCGGCAGTGATAGCCGCAGTAAGGAATCCCTGTATCGGTCTTGAGGCCGCAGAACCGGAAATCGGCGTGGGTCGGGTCGCCCATCGGCCAGCGGCACATGTTCTCCTTGAGCTCCATGATGGTGACGCGCTCTGAAAACGGCACGACCACATCCGGGTCCAGCAGTTCAAGCTTGGGCTCGGGACGCGCTTCGGGCTGGACACGCAACTGCGGCGCCAGCGCCGTGTTGCCGCGGGTATGGTTGGCTGGGTTGAAGCCCGTGCTGACGCGGGGGGCAGCGGGTTTGCGGGCGCGCGCCGCCCCGCCGGACGACGACGGCGCCTTGGCCCGGCCCGACAGGCCGAGACGGTGAACCTTGCCGATCACGGCATTGCGCGTCACGCCGCCGAGTTCACCGGCAATCTGGCTTGCACTCAATCCATCGTTCCAGAGCTTCTTGAGAAGCTCGACGCGATCCTCAGTCCAGGTTGCCACATCCGACATTGATCCAGTGTCCTTCCGCCGCCCAGATCATCCCGCATTCGGATACAAACCATCCCGAGGCGCAACATGATCGTCCATGACAATTCAGCGACCGGTCTTGCCGATCTGGCCCCGCCATCGACGACACACCGCAGAATCCCTTCGGGTTCGGCTGTCGCAAGATGCGAAAGCCGTCGGCGCTTGAGCCGATCCTGTTTTGATGTGCCGCACGAGATGTCGTGGCCTATGGACATTGACATACAAGATGCCGTGACTCGCCGACAAGAGTCCGAATCGGGAACGCCGATTTTTCAACAGGCGATTGCGCGAATTATTTTCCGGAGCGCGTTTTGAACGCCTCAGACGCTCGCCAGGCGCAGCCGCGCGGCCCGCAACGTGTTGGACAACAGGAAAGCGATGGTCATCGGCCCGACGCCACCTGGAACCGGCGTGATGGCGGCCGCAAGCGGCGCCACCGCCGCAAAGTCGACATCGCCGACCAGCCGGCCCTTGCCGCCCGGGCTTGCCACCCGGTTGATGCCGACATCAATGATGATGGCGCCGGGCTTGACGAAATCGGCGGTGACGAATTCCTGCCGCCCGATGGCGGCGACAAGCACGTCGGCGGTGCGACACAGGGCGGCGAGATCACGCGTCCTCGAATGCGCGATGGTGACCGTGCAATTCTCCTGGAGCAGCAACTGCGCGACCGGCTTGCCGACGATGTTCGAGCGCCCGATGACAACGGCATGCAGGCCGGAGAGATCGGCGCGCGCCAGCTTGGCCAGCGCCACCGCGCCCAGCGGAGTGCACGGCACGAGGCCAGCCTGGCCAATGGCCAGCCGGCCGGCATTCACAGGGTGGAACCCGTCCACATCCTTGGCCGGGTCGATGCGATTCAGGATCTTTGCGGCGTCGATCTGCGGCGGCAACGGCAACTGCACCAGGATGCCGTCAATCACGGGATCGGCATTCAGAGCATCGACCACGGCAACAAGCGCAGCTTCGCCGGCGTCGGCCGGCAGGCGGTGTTCGACCGAGAGCATGCCGATCTCGGCTGTCTGCCTGACCTTCGAGCCGACGTAGACCTGACTGGCCGGATCATCGCCGACCAGCACGACGGCCAGACCGGGCGAACGCCCATGCTCGGCCGTGAACGCCGCAACGTCTGTGGCGAGCGACGCCCGTATGGTCGCCGCGAGGGCTTTTCCGTCGAGCAGGAGTGTCATGTCGGCGAGGTCCCGAATGGCCGCGTTCAGCGATGGCGGCCGAGGAAGGAGGTGACGAAAGACGGTGCGGCTTCCGCGATGGCAGCGAGCGAATAGCCGCCTTCCTGCACAATCAAAGTCGGCAGGTCCAGCGCCGCGATCATCTCGCCAAGGCGGGGATAGGCATCGCCCGTGACGACCAGCCTGGACAGCGGGTCATCGCGATGCGCATCCCAGCCCGCCGACACGACCAGAGCCTCCGCCCCGAACGTCGTCACGGCGGCGCATAGTCCGGCGACGGCAGACAGGTAGGCAGCGTCGCCGCTGCCGGGGGCGAGCATGATGTTGAGGTTGGCGCCCTCTCCCGCGCCGGCCCCGCGCTCATCCGAAAAACCGGCGAAGAACGGATAGTAGTCGGCAGGATCGGTGTGGCACGACGCGACCAGCACATCGCCCCGCGCATAGAAGATCGCCTGCGTGCCATCGCCATGATGGGTGTCGAAGTCCAGGATCGCGACCCTGCCGAACCGGGTCCGCAGCAACTCGGCTGCGATGGCGGCGTTGTTGAGGAAACAGAAGCCGTTGGCCCGGTCACGGTAGCAGTGATGGCCGGGCGGACGGCACAGGGACATGGCATGGCGCTCGCCGGCCAGCAGGGCCTTGGCGCCGGAGATCGCCGTCTGCGCCGAGGCATGGGCAGCGGCAAACGTGCCCTCTCCCATGGCGCAGGACATGTCGCCGACATGGTAGCCGACAAGCCCGACAGGCCCGGTGTTGCGCGGGCGATCCCGGCGGATCAGGTCGTGCCCGGCCCCGCGATAGGGGTGGATGTTGGGCAGCACTTCAGGCCCGGCATCGGGCAGGCCCTGCCACATGCCCCAGATGGTTTCGAGAAACCGCACGTAGTCGGCATCGTGCACGGCCAGAATGGCATCGCGCCCGTGATCGGAAGGCTCGGTGCGGTCAAGCCCGAGCGCTGCCAGCGCCTCGGCCAGGGTTTCCATGCGGGCCGGATTTTCAAGCGCGGCGCCAATCCTGCCGAACCTAAAATACTGCTGGGGGCGATGGCTGAGCTGCGCAGGGGAAAAGTAAAGCTTCATGGCGCGGCGCTACTGCTGGACGCTGGCCGGGTAGCCCGCTTGCCCAAGCGCGGCCACGACGGCAGCGACGTCGATGTCGGAATCGACAAAGACCTTCCCGGCGGCCAGATCAACCCTCGGCTGCGCTGCCGGCTCCGTCTTGCGGATGGCGTTGCCGACACGGCGGGCACAGGCCTCGCAGTGCATGTTGCTGACGTTCAACGTGGTCGGCATCCGAAGCATCCTTGTTCAGCGCGGAGTGACGGCTGCAAATTCGCCGGCCGCCTCCAACGCCGTTGTCGCGCCAAAGCGGCGCAGCCGCAAGGCGTTCAGCACCACGAAGATGCTGGAAAACGCCATCGCGCCCGCTGCCAGCATCGGCGACAGCGTCAAGCCGAAGGACGGATGGAGCACCCCGGCAGCTACGGGGATCAACGCCACATTGTAGCCGAAAGCCCAGACCAGATTCTCGGTGATGTTGCGCATCGTTGCGCGCGACAGCCCGATCGCAAGCGGCAGCGCCGCGATCCGGCCACCGGCCAGCACCACATCGGCACTCTCGATGGCAACCGTGGTGCCATCTCCGACCGCCACACCGACATCGGCGGAGGCAAGGGCTGGCGCGTCATTCAGTCCGTCCCCGACGAACATGACCGGGCCGAACCTCGTCTTGAGGTCGTTCAATGCCTGCACCTTGCCCTCCGGCAGCACCCCCGCCGCCACCTCGCGGATGCCGATGCGGGAGGCGACGGCGTTTGCCGTTGCGGCATGATCGCCACTGATCATCGCAGGGGTCAGACCCTCGGACGTCAACGCGGTGATCAGAGCGACGGCGTCTGGCTTCACCGGATCGGCCACCGTCAGCAGCCCGATGACCGCTCCATCCCGTGCGAGCAGGAAGGGTGTTTCGGCGCGCTCGGCTCGCTCTCCGACCAACTGAAGCCAGCCGCCCGCATCTATGCCGAGCCTGGCCATGAAGCCGGCGCCGCCCACGGCAAGGCTGGCTCCGTCGACCGTGGCTGTTGCGCCGAGGCCGATCTCGGCATTGAAGTTCGCCGCCGGCAGCAACGCAAGATCACGCGCCTTGGCGGCGGCGACGATGGCGCGCGCTATCGGATGCTCCGAACCTGCCTCGACGGCGGCGGCCAGCCCGATGATCTCGGTTTCGCTGAAACCGGGCGCTGGCCCGACAAAGACAAGTTCGGGATGGCCGCGCGTCAGAGTTCCGGTCTTGTCGAAGGCCGCGACCTTGACCTTGCCCAGGCGTTCCAGTGCATCGCCCTTGCGGAACAGGACGCCGAAGCGCGCCGCGCGCCCAGTGGCGACCACGACCGAGATCGGCGTGGCAAGGCCCATGGCGCAGGGGCAGGCGATGATCAGGACGGAAACGGCACTGACGAGCGCGAAGGGCAGGCTCGGGGCTGGTCCAAGCATGAGCCAGAGCACGAATGTCACCGCGGCCATCACCAGCACGACCGGCACGAACACTGCCGTGATCTGGTCGATCCGCCCCTGGATCGGCAGTTTCGCCCCTTGCGCCTCTTCGACGAGACGGATGATCCCGGCAAGAAACGTCTCGTCGCCGACCCGCGTGGCGCGGATGGTGAGCGCGCCTGTGCCGTTCACCGAACCGCCGTGAACCAGCGCACCGGGTGTCTTGGCCACGGGAACGGCCTCGCCCGTGAGCATGGCCTCGTCGACGTGGGACATCCCCTCGATGACCTCGCCATCCACCGGCAGGCCAGCGCCGGGCAGCACCCGCAGAAGGTCGCCGACCATGATTTCGGCAATCGGCGTCTCGACGGGTTCGCCGTCGCGAAGCCTCGTGGCGGTGGCGGGCTGCAGGGCCATCAGTTCATTGATCGCGGCGCCTGTCCGGCCCTTGCTCTTCGCCTCGATCCAGCGCCCGAGCAGGATCAGCGTGATGATGGCTGCGGCGCTCTCGAAATAAACATGGGCGGCGGCAGCGCCAAACAGGCCGGGCGCGATGGTGGCGACGGCGGAATGGAGATAGGCCGCTCCTGCCCCAAGCGCGACCAGCGCGTTCATCTCGGGCCGCCCGCGCCACAGGGCTGGCAGGCCAATCCGGAAAAAGCGCAGGCCCGGCCCGAGCACGACTGCCGTGGTCAAGGCAAAAGCGACCCAGCGCGGCGCTGTTCCAAGTGTCTCGGCTTGCCAGTGATGAAACGCCGGGAACAGGTGCGCGCCCATTTCCAGCACCATGACGGGCAGCATCAGGAATGCGGCGGTGAGCGCGGCGCGTCCAAGTCCGGCCTGGTCGGCCGCGTGGGCCGCTGCCTGCCGGGCCCGCTCGCTGATGGCGCTGGCGCCGGTTGTGACCAGACGCGCCTCGTAGCCTTCATCGGCGATGGCCGCCACGATGGCTTCGGCCAGCGAAGGATCCGCTTCGACATCGGCGCGCTCCAGCGGCAGGTTGACCGACACGGAAGCGACGCCGGTGACGTCGCGCACGGCCGTCTCGACATGAGCGACACAGGAGGCGCACGTCATGCCCCGCACGGCGAAGCGCAATTGCGGAGCATGGCTGGCCAACTTGCCCGCGAGAGGAGAAGCCATCGTCATATTCACGAAATATGATATGACGACAGCAATTGCGAGGGGATGCGTCGCCTCAATTCATCGTCGGAATGGAGAAATCCGCGCCATCCTTGATGCCGGACGGCCAGCGGGCGGTGACCGTCTTGGTCTTGGTGTAGAAGCGGAAGGCATCCGGCCCGTGCTGGTTGAGATCGCCGAAGGCGGAACGCTTCCAGCCGCCGAAGGTGTGATAGGCCAGCGGCACCGGAATCGGCACGTTGATGCCGACCATGCCGACCTGCACCTTCGACGCAAAATCGCGGGCGGCGTCGCCGTCACGGGTGAAGATCGCGGTGCCGTTGCCGTATTCATGGTCGTTCGTGATCTTGAGCGCATGGTTGTAGTCCGGCGCGCGCACCACGGACAGCACCGGCCCGAAGATTTCTTCCTTGTAGATCTGCATGTCGGTGGTGACATGGTCGAACAGGCAGCCGCCCATGTAAAAGCCGTTCTCGTAGCCCTGCATGGTGAAGCCGCGGCCATCAACCGCCAGCGTTGCGCCCTCCCTGATGCCGAGATCGACATAGCCCTTGACCTTGTCGAGGTGCGCTTTCGTCACCAGGGGGCCGAAATCCGCGCTGCCATCTGTGGAAGGGCCGACCTTGAGGCTCTCGACGCGGGGGATCAGCTTGCGCATCAACTCGTTCGCGGTGGCCTCGCCCACAGGAACCGCCACCGAGATCGCCATGCAGCGCTCGCCGGCTGCGCCGTAGCCTGCGCCGATCAGCGCGTCGACGGCCTGGTCCATGTCGGCGTCGGGCATGATCACCATGTGGTTCTTGGCCCCGCCGAAGGCCTGCACGCGCTTGCCGTTGGCGCAGCCACGGCCGTAGATGTACTGGCCGATCGGGGTGGAGCCGACGAAGCCGATCGCCTGAATGTCCGGGTCGTCGATGATGGCATCGACCGAAACCTTGTCGCCGTTGACGACGTTGAGGATGCCCGGCGGCAGGCCGGCCTCGATCATCAGTTCGGCCAGGCGCATCGGCACGCCAGGGTCACGCTCGGATGGTTTCAGGATGAAGGCGTTGCCGCAGGCAATGGCGGGGCCGAGCTTCCACATCGGGATCATGGCAGGAAAATTGAACGGCGTGATGCCGGCGACCACACCGAGCGGCTGGCGCATCGAGTAGATGTCGATGCCCGGGCCTGCGCCATCGGTGTACTCGCCCTTGAGCATGTGGGGAGCGCCCACGCACATCTCGACCACCTCGACGCCGCGCTGGATGTCGCCCTTGGCATCCGGAACGGTCTTGCCGTGCTCGCGGGCCAGGATGTCGGCCAGTTCATCGACATTCTGCGCCACCAGATCGAGGAACTTCATCAAGATGCGGGCGCGGCGCTGCGGGTTGGTCGCGGCCCAGGCCGGCTGCGCGGCCTTGGCGTTTGCCACGGCTGCGGTCAACTCCGCCACAGAGGCCAGCGCGACCTTGCCGCGGACAGTGCCATCCATCGGCTGAAAGACATCGGCAAAACGACCGGAGGTGCCGGCGACGTGGCTGCCGCCGAAGAAATGGCCATAGGTGATCATGGGTGTCGTCCTCCGGAAACACGGTCTTGAAGCCTGATGTGGTCGTCTAGCATTGTCATTCTCGCACAGCTAGGTGTAATACTGATGGCAACCTGTGCAAAAAAGCGGGAGCCAAAAGGAAACGGGAGCCTAGGGTATGGAACGCTTCGATTGGGATGATCTGCGCTTCTTTCTCGCCGTGGCAAGGTCCGGGCGGCTGACGTCTGCGGCGCGGCGCCTGAACGCCGACCATGCCACCGTGTCGCGGCGCATCTCGTCGCTGGAAACCTCGCTGAAAGCGAAGTTGTTCGAGCGCCGTCCTCAAGGGTACGCGTTGACGTCTCACGGCGAGCGCCTGCTGGCCAAGGCCGAGAGCATGGAAACGGACGCGCTGTCGATCCAGAGCGAGATCGGCGGAGCGGACATGGCGTTGTCGGGCGTGGTCAGGGTCGGCGCGCCGGATGGTTTCGGCACCACGTTCCTTGCGCCAAGGCTGGCGAAGTTCATGGCCGCCTCGCCGGCGCTGGAACTGCAGCTTGTGGCCATGCCGCGGCTGTTGTCGCTGTCCAAGCGCGAGGCCGACATCGCGATCACGCTGGCGCCGCCGAAGGAAGGCAAGATCGTCGCGCGCAAGCTGGTCGACTACCGGCTCGGGCTCTACGCCGCGCCGTCCTATCTTGCGCGCGCGCCGGCCATCACCAGCCCCGACGACCTGCATGCCCACGCCGTGATCGGCTATATCGACGACCTGATCTTCACGCCGGAACTCGACTATCTCGATGAGGTCTCGAAAGGTTTGCGCGCCCGCAGCCAATCGTCGAACCTCAACGCCCAGATGGCGCTGACGGCGGCGGGCGGGGGGGTCTGCGTGCTGCCGGGCTTCATGGCCGAAGGTCATCCCGGACTGGTGCAAGTGCTGCGGCAGAGCGTGTCCATCCAGCGCTCGTTCTGGCTCGTTGTCCACGCCGATCTGAAGGACGTCGCGCGCGTGCGCACCACGGTCGATTTCATCGTGCGGGAGACAAAGGCGGCGCGCGCGCTCTTCCAGGGCGAGGCGGCGCAGGCGGCGATGGCGGCCGAGTGAACGCTATCCGAGGCCTGCAGCCTCAAACCCGCCAGGGCAGCACGCCCTCCGGCAATGTCTCCGCCAGCCCGTCGAGCAGCAGCATCACGGCCAGGATGACGGCGCTAGCGCTGATGGCGACGGCGGCGGCCTCCCCGGCCAGCCCGCTCTCCTTCAGGCTGAAGAGAACGACGCCGAGCGTTTCGGTGCCGGCGGACCAGAGCAGCGCCGAGACGGTGAGTTCGTTGAAGGCCACGAGAAAGACCAGCAGCGCGCCGGCGCTGGCCGCCGGCAGCAGGATCGGCGCGACAATGAAGCGGATCAACTGCCAGAACGTCGCGCCATCGAGCCGCGCCGCCTCCTCATGATGGGCCTCGATCTGGCCCATGGCGGCGAGCGCAGGCTTCAGCGCGGGAGCGAGGAAACGGGCGAGATACGCGAACAGGATGATGAAGACCGTGCCGTAGATGCTGACGCCGACAAGCGGCAGCGGCTTCAGGAACAGAAGGATGCAGGCAATCGCCAGAACCACGCCCGGCAGGGCATAGGGCGTTTCGATCAGCGCCTCGACGAACGGCCGCGCCCGCCGGACGCGCCGCTCGAGGCAATAGGCGAAGACGATGGACAGACCGCACAGGATCAGTGCTGCGGCGCCAGCCATCAGGAACGAGTTGCGGAAGGCGCGCGTGGTGACGTCCTGCCGGAACAGCACCTCGGCGAACTTGTCGAGTGTGATGCTGCCAAGGGTGAGCGGCACGCCAAGCGCGGGCCGCAACGCATCGCCAAGAAGCGACAGGAATGGCAGGCCGACCTTCAATGCCAGCAAGGCCCAGAGCGCGGCCTCGACCGGCAGCCGCCATGCGCCGAGCGGCGCAAATGGCGTCATGCGCTGTTCGAGATCGACCTTGCCGAGGCTCCTGCGCATCAGAAGCGCGCCCGTGACCGTGCCAACTCCGGCGATCAGCGCCACCACCAGCGCCAGCGCAGCCATGTCGGACAGCATCGACGGGCCGAAACTGGTGAGGCGCCGATAGATCAGCGTGGGCAATGTCAGGTAGTTGACCGGCATGCCCAACAGCGCCGGAATGCCGAAATTGCCGACGCCGGCCACGAAGGCAAGGAGACCCGCCGCAACGAGATTGCCGCGCAGCAGGGGCAGGATGATGCGCGTGATGACCTGCAGCGTCGACGCCCCCTCGATCTGCGCCGCCTCGATGACCGAGCGCGGCAGATAGCGCAGGCCGGACCAGACCGTGATGGCGACCAGCGGCGCATGGTGCAGCGCCATGACCAGGATCACGCCCTCCCGGCTCATCAGCGGGTTGGGCGTGCCAGGCGCCAGGGACAGGCCGACGGCGGCGAGCACCGGGGACGCAGGCCCTGCCAGGCTGAGGAAAGCCAGCGCGATGACCTGCGGGGCGACCATCAGCGAAAACACGAACAGGAAGGCGAGCGCCCGCTTGGCCCGGACGTCCGTGACCGCCAGCGCCAGCGCAAATGTGCCTCCGAGCAGCAGCGCGCCAAGGGCTGACATACCGGCAGTCTCGAGCGTGTGCCAGGTGGCGAGCCCTGCGGCGCGGCTGGCGATCTGCTCCCGGATCGGGCCCAGCGACAACATGCCATCCGGCGCCAGCGCCGTGATCAGCAGGCGTCCGAGCGGCATGACGCCGAACAGCGCCACGGCAAGCAGCAGCAATGCCAGCGCCGGAAGGCCATCGCCCGCCGGCGGCGATGCCACGCCTGGGCGGCGGCCGCTGGTCCCGCTGTCGAGCGCGAGCGTCACGCCGCCCCGCTCATGAGCAGCATCGGCGCGTCACTGGCCGAAGATGTCGGCAAAGCGCTTGCGGCTCGCGGCCTCGCTGGCCAGCGCGGCAGCCGGATCGAACGGCATCAGCTTGAGCGCATCGCGAGCCGGAAAGCCGTCAGGCGGCGCGATGGCCGGATGCGCCGGGACATAGCCCTGGCGACGGGCCAGTTCCTGCCCCTCACGCGACAGCACGAAGTCGACGAAGGCCTTGGCAGCTTCCGGGTTCTTCGTCGTGTTCAGGATCGCGACCGGCTCGGTCACAGCCGAGAGGCCTTCGCTGGGTGCCACGAATTCCACCGGCGCCCCCTTTGCCTTCTCGCGGATCGGCATGAAATCGACGATCATGCCGTACATCTTCTCGCCGGTCGCGACCTGACGCAGGATGTCGCCATTGCCGCCGGCGGCCAGCGCGCCGTTCTTCTGCAGTTGATCGTAGAAGCCCCATCCGCCGGCGAGAGCGCCTGTCAGGGTCACCGTGTGGATCAGCGCCGCCCCGGAGGCGAGCGGCGAGGGCATGGCCACTTGTCCCTTCGCCTCGGGCCTGGCGAGATCCAGCCACGAGGTCGGCTTCATCGCGGCACGGGTGTTGTAGATGATCCCGGTGGTGATCAGCTTGGTCGAGAACCACATCCGGTCCTTGTCGTGCAGGCTGGCCGGATAGGCGCTCAGATCAGCGCCGGTGTGCGCGAGCAGGCGCCTGTCGCGCTTCAAGCCCTCCATGGTGACGGAATCCGCAATCAGGAGCACGTCGGACTGCGGCTGGCCGGCAGCGAACTCGGCCTGCAGCTTGGCCATGATGCGCGGCGTTCCGTCGCGCACGAAAGACACCTCGACCTTGGGGAACTTCGCCCTGAAGGCATCGATGGTCGCTTGCGCATCGGTGTTGGGCTGGCTGGTGTAGAGCAGAAGCTTGCCCTCCTGCGCCGCAACCGGGGCAGCGGCAATGGCGCTGACGGCAAGGCCCGCCAACATCGCGAGGATCAATCGGCGCAATCTTGATGGCGACATGACAGGCTCCAAAATTCGGTTCTAGCGTGCCTGATGCGTTAGGCAAAGCCTGTGACAGTTGCATGAAGGCTCGCCATTCGGGCGTGCCGGCCCTTCGCCAGCCCGAAAGCCCGGCGCGCGGTCCATGATGTGGCCTGTTCTTGGGGCTTGTGGAGTCGCAACCCTTTCGCATAGCTTGCAGTCAAGGCGCGCGTACGACGCGCCGGTCATGGATGAAGCCAAGGAGAACACCCACATGAAATCTGTCCGTCGTCTGGCGACGGGCGTTGCACTCGCAGCCGTCGCGACCGTGTGGTCCGCTGGTGCGCACGCCCAGGAAACTGTCACCGTCTGGTTCACCAAAGGCTTTTACAAGGCCGAGGATGATGCGCTCAACGCCGTCATCGACAAGTACCAGAAGGCAACCGGGGTCAAGGTCGACCTCTCGCTCTATTCCACCGAGGATTGCATCACCAAGTCGGTCGGCGCGGTCGAGGCCAAGACGCCGCCGGATGTCGGCTATTGCACCACCTTCGATTTCCGCACCACCGGCAAGTGGGCGGTCGAGGGCCGCCTCGACAACCTGAACGACATCGTTGCGCCGATGAAGGCGAATTTCGTGCCGGACGCGCTGGAAACCACGCTGCTGTTCGGCCCCGACGGCAAGAAGGCGTATTATGCCATGCCGGTGCAGCGCCAGACGATGCACATGAACTACTGGCGCGACATGCTGGCCGATGCCGGCTTCAAGGAAAGCGACATTCCGGAAACATGGGCTGAGCACTGGTATTTCTGGTGCGACAAGGTGCAGCCCGCGCTGCGCGCCAAGGGCCAGCGCGTCTTCGGCATCGGGCACCCGATGGGCGTTGCCGCCTCCGACACGTTCTATTCGTTCCTGATGACGGCCGCCGCCTATGAAGCCAAGGTCGTCGATGAAAACGGGAAGATCGTGCTGGGCCAGCCGGCCAATCGCGCCGCCATGATCGAAGCGCTGAAGTTCTACGTCTCGATCTTCAACAAGGGCTGCACGCCGCCCTCGTCGGTCAACTGGCTTGATCCGGACAACAACGTCGCCTTCCATGGCAAGCAGACGGTGATGACCCACAACGCCACGATCTCGATCGCCGGCAAGCATCTGGACGACAGCAACAATGCGTCGCTGACGCCCCAGCAGCGTGCCGACGCGAAGAAGAACTACGAGGACCTGATCGTCACCCGCAAATGGCCCAAGGGCCCCAAGGGCAACGTCATCCCCAACCTCGCCGCCACCAAGACCGCCGTTGTCTTCGCCGATGCGAAGAACAAGAAGCGTGGCCGCGAGTTCATGAACTTCCTGATGCAGGAAGAAAGCCTGCGCGCCTTCACCGAAGGTTCCGCCGGGCGCTGGTATCCTGTGACGGTCGCATCGACCACCAGCCCGTTCTGGCAGGCCGACATCCACCGCCGGACCGTCCATCAGCAGTTCTCCGAGGGCACCGTGCCTTTCCAGTTCGTCTACAACTGGAAGTTCACGGCCGCAAATGCGGAGAACGTCTGGGCCAAGGCCCTGCAGCGCATGATCCAGGACAAGGTCACCCCCGAGGTCGCCGTGGATGAGATGATCAAGCGCATCACGGAAATCGCAGGCTGAGGCCTGCAGTCCAGCCGGCGGGGGAATCCTCTCCCGCCGGCGCCACCTTTTTCGATCTGACCGGCAAGGCCGATGACCGCAGCAACCGCCAGCTTTGACATGGCAAGCCAGACGCAATCGCGGCGCTGGTTCGACGACCCCATGAAGCTGTGGGGCGTGCTGATGCTGATCCCTTACGGCCTCGTTTTCCTGGTGCTCGTCACCTACCCGGTCGCCTACGGCATCTATCTCGGGATGAAGCCGCAATCCTATGTGGAGTTGTTCCGCGATCCAGCCTTCAGCGTCGCAGCCTGGAACACGGTTCTTTTCCTGTTCATCGCCGTCAATCTGAAATTCGTGATCGCGCTGGCGCTGTCGGGCTTCTTCATGGCGCAGCGTGCCTGGGTGAAGGCGCTGCTCGTGGTGTTTCTGCTGCCGTGGGCGATGCCGTCGATCCCGACCATCCTGTCGGTGCGGTTCCTGCTCAACCCGGAATGGGGGCTGATCAATGCGCAACTGTTCAAGTGGTTCCAGATCGATGGCCCGAACTGGCTGAACGACCCGCAGATCGCCTTCGGCGCCGCGATCTTCATGCATATCTGGAAATCGCTGCCGTTCTGGACCCTGATCCTGATCACCGGGCGCATGGCGATCTCGAAGGATCTCTATGAAGCGGCGGAAGTCGACGGAGCCTCGCGCTGGCAGCAGTTCCGCTTCATCACCTGGCCCTCGCTGGCGGCGCTCTATGTGACCTCGACCATCCTGTCGATCATCTGGACCCTTGGCGATTTCAACAGCGTCTACCTGCTCACCGGCGGCGGGCCGGGCGACCGCACCCATGTGCTGGCCACGCTCGGCATCCGCTATCTGCGCATCGACAAGCTCGATCTCGGCATCGCGGCAATCATCACGGCCATGCCGTTCGTGTTGCCGCTCGTCTTCGTCATGGTCAAGCGCTTGTCGCGTGGACCTCAGGATGCGTGAGAACAGCATGGACAGCCGCCGCATCTGGGACGATGTCCGTCTCTTCCTCGTCGCGATCCCCGTCCTGCTCTGGACGCTGATCCCGATCTATCACCTGTTCATCCTGTCGATCTCGAACGAAAAAGCGATGCTGGCGGGCAAATTCTGGCCGGATGAGCCGACCTTGCAGAATTACCGCATCGTCTTCAACCAGCAGCACTATTACCTCAACAATTTCTGGTTGCAGCTGTTCAACAGTTTCCTCGTTGCGGCCGCTGTCGGCCTGATCACGCTGTTTGTCGCCACCCTGGCAGCGTTCTCGATCAGCAGGCTGCGCACGCCGGGCGGCCGCACCATCATGAACCTGGCGCTGGCCACTTATCTCATTCCGGCCGCCTTCCTTGCCGTGCCGATGTACAAGGCCATGGGCAGCTACGGCCTGCTCAACAGCAAATGGGCCCTGATCCTCGCCATGGTGGCGCTGGCCTCGCCCTATGCGATCTGGGTGCTGAAGCAGGCTTCCGACAAGCTGCCCGCCGAGCTTGACGAAGCTGCCGTGATCGACGGGGCCAGCCCGCTCCAGATCTTCCGGCTGGTCTACCTGCCGCTGATGGCGCCCTCGATGGTGGCGATCGGCGTGTATGCTCTGCTGCTGGCCTGGAACGAGTATCTTTACGCCTTCCTGCTGCTCTCCAACGAACAGCAACTCACGCTCGCCGTCGCACTTGGCCAGTTCCTCGGAGCCGATGACAGCCCGTGGAACATCCTGATGGCGACCGGCATGATCTACGCCCTGCCGCCGATGGTGATCTACTACACCTTCAGGAAGTACATGGTCTCCGGCCTGACGGCGGGCGCGGTCAAGAGTTAGAGACTGTCTTGCGATCCTCATCCTGAGCCTGTCGAAGGATGAGTCCATCGTGCGCCGGTGCGGATGTCATCCTTCGACAGGCTCAGGATGGGGATCGTTGATGGGATGAAGCAAGGCCGGGCCGGCCGTCCTCCATGCTATGCACAACGAATCATGTTCACGGAAAGACCCATGACCTCCAAACTCTCGCAACTTGCCAAGATGACCACGATCGTTGCCGACACGGGCGACATCGAGGCCGTGCGCAGGCTCAGGCCCGTGGATTGCACCACCAACCCGACGCTGATCCTGAAAGCGGCTGAAATGTCGGCCTATGCCGACCTCGTCGATGAGGCCGTGAGCTGGGGCAGGACCCGCACGGGCAGCAAGGCCTCGCGCATCAATGCCGTCTGCGACCGCCTCGCCGTGACGTTCGGCACGGAACTGACCAAGCTGGTGCCTGGCCGCGTCTCTACCGAGGTCGATGCCGACCTGTCCTTCGACACCCGCGCCAGCATCGCCAAGGGCCGGGCGCTGATCGCAGACTATGCCGCGCGTGGGGTCGATCGCTCGCGCATCCTGATCAAGGTTGCCGCCACCTGGGAGGGCATCCGTGCCGCCGAGGCCCTGCAGATGGACGGCATCGACTGCAACCTGACGCTGCTCTTCTCGCAGGCGCAGGCTGTCGCCTGCGGCGACGCGAAGGTCTTCCTGATCTCGCCGTTTGTCGGCCGCATCCTCGACTGGCACGTCAAGGCGGGCGGTGGTCCCTACACGGCCGAGACCGATCCGGGCGTGGTCTCGGTGCGCGCCATCTATGCGGACTACAAGGCGCGCGGCATCGAAACCGTGGTGATGGGCGCATCCTTCCGCAACATCGGCGAGATCGAGGCGCTCGCCGGTTGCGACCGCCTGACGATCTCGCCGGCGTTGCTGGATGAATTGGCAAAGGCAGACGGCAAGCTGACGCGCGCGCTTTCCACGACTGGCAATCCGCCGGTGAAGGCGCGCGCCAGGCTGAGCGAGAAGGCCTTCCGCCTGATGATGAACGAGGACGCGATGGCGACCGAGAAGCTGTCCGAAGGCATCCGCGGATTCGTCAAGGACCTGCGGTCCTTGCGCAAGCTGGTGGCGGCGCGGCTTGGTTGAAGCACACCCGTTGCGCCTCTGCTGGAACCCTTCCTTCGACAGGCTCAGGATGAGGATCGTGGGTTTGGCAGCGTGGCAAAGGTCGGAAGGTGATGCGTTCGCGTTTTGCAGCGGCCTGCTCGAGCGCTTGCAGACAGAACGGATCGCGGATTGCGTGACGAAAACGCGACCGGACAAACAATCGGATCGGAACACGATCTGAACGAGAGGGAGTGGACAGATGACCAGATCAATCAACCGCCGCACGGCACTTGGCGGGCTTGCGGCAGCCGTCGTTGCGCCGAACGTGCTGACAGCACAGGGCGCCTATCCCGGCAACCGCACGGTCAAGCTTGTGGTGCCCTTCCCGCCCGCTGGCGCGACCGACATCATCGCACGGCTCTGGGCCGAGAAGATCGGCCAGATCAGGGGCAGCAATCTCGTGGTCGAGAACAAGCCCGGCGCGGGCGGAAACATCGGCGCGGAGCAGGTGGCGCGCGGTGAGCAGGACGGCTCGCAACTCTTGATCGTTTCGGTCGGCATGGCCACCAACCAGTATCTCTACCCGAAGCTCAACTATGACCCGGTGGCCGATTTCAAGCCCGTCAGCCTGCTTGCGCTGGTGCCGAACCTGCTCGTCGTCGGCAACCATGTTCAGGCAAAAACGGTGCCGGAACTGATCGCATTCGCCAAGGCCAATCCCGGAAAGCTGACCTATGGCTCGTCCGGCGTCGGCACCTCGGTGCATCTGTCTGGCGAACTGTTCAAGAAGCTGACCGGGACCGACATGGTGCACCTGCCCTATCGCGGCACGGCGCAGGCCACTCAGGACCTGATCGGCGGACGCATCGACCTGATCTTCGACAACATCACGCAGGCCATGGGCCATGTCCGCGCCGGCTCGATACGGGCGCTTGGCATCACCACCGCCAAACGCTCGCCGGTCGCGCCCGAGTTTGCGCCGGTGGCAACGAGCGTGCCGGGATTTGACGTATCATCATGGTTCGCCATCTTCGCGCCGAAGGGCACGCCTGATGATGTGATGGCCAAGCTCAACGCCGACACCATGAAGGTGATGGCCGACGCGACCGTGAAAGAGCGGATGGCGACACTCGGTGCCGAGATCGTCGCGGGCACCCCGGCCGAGCTTGCCGGCTTCCTCAAGTCCGAGATGGATAAATGGGGCAAGCTGATCAACGAAGCGGGCATCAAGGCGGGCTGACACGAAGATGGCGGCCCTGAAACTGTAGGGTGGCGTCATCACCGGCCTTGTGCCGGTGATCCCTGATCGGTTGGCTGGCAGCCTCTCAAACAGAGATGGCCGCCACGAGGGCTGCCACGACACCGAATAGATTCTGGAATCAGGAAGGGGGTTCGCTCAGTTCAGCTTCGCCTTGACGTCGCCAAGGCTCCTGGCAAGCAGGTCGGCGCCGGCCTTGCCTGTCATCTGGCCGCGCAGAACCTGCTCGGCAGCCTTCGCGGCAGCGTCCGCCGCCGCTGCCCGCACATCGGCCGAGGCCTGAGCTTCGGCCTGCGCAATCTTGAGTTCGGCCGTCCTGGTGCGGCGGGCGATGAAATCGTTCATCTTGGCCTCCGCATCCTTGGCGAGACGGTCAGCTTCTTCCCTTGCGGACGCGACGATCGCATCGGCCTCGGCCTCGGCAGCCTTGCGCTTGGCCTCGTACTCGGCCAGCAGCTTCTGCGCGTCTTCGCGGAGCTTCCGGGCTTCGGCCAGTTCGGCGGCGATCTTCGTTCCGCGCTGGTCGAGAGCATTCAGGACCGTCGTGTGCACGCCGAACTTCACCAGAATGGCGAAGAAGATGACGAGGCCGACAGCGCTCCACAGATATGTGTTGGCGAGCATCGCTTTCCCCTCAGGCTTTCATCGCGGTTTCAAGCGCCGCATCGAGATCGCCCTTGGAAGGGGCGACACCGCCAAGACGCTGGACGATCGCCGAGGCGGCTTCCGCCGCGATGCCCTGCACATTGGACATCGCCTTGGCCTTGGTGTCAGCGATCTGCACTTCGGCGGCCGCCAGCTTGCCGGCAAGGTCGCTTTCGAGTGCCTTCCGACGCTTCTCCGCGGCGGCATTGACCTCGTCGCGCCTCGCCTGGGCGATCGCCTGTGCCCTGGCCTTGGCTTCGGCAAGAGACTTCTCGTAGGCGACGCCCGCATCCTCGGCCTTCGACCGGGCTGCGGCGGCATCGTCAAGGTCCTTGGCTATGCGTGACGCACGGCCCTCGATCACATCGGTCAGGCGCGGGGCGAACACCTTCGACACCAGCCAGTAAAGCAGGCCGAAGAAGATCGCCAGCCACAGGAGCTGCGAGGCAAAGGTTTCGGTCTTGAACGGCGGAAAGCCCGGATCGGACTTCGCGCCGCCGGATGCGACCGTACCTGTCTGTTGGGGAGTTGCCATCGTCGCTGGTCCTCAGGAACGCATCACATCACGGGATGAATACGCCCCGTGGCTGGCACGGCGCGTGACCATCCCGGCCCGGAAGGGAATCAGGTGAAGAGCAGGAGCAGCGCGACGACGAGGGCGAAAATGCCCAGGCCTTCGGCAAGGGCGGCGCCGACGAAGGCGCGTCCGAACTGGCCGTCGGCAGCCGATGGGTTGCGCAGGGCGCCCGACAGGAAGTTGCCGAAGATGTTGCCCACGCCGATGGCGGCGAGGCCCATGCCGAGACATGCAATGCCGGCACCGAGGAACTTTGCGGCTTGGGCGTCCATGGTAGTACTCCTTGAGTTTGTCTGGTCGGATTGGAGAGGTTGAGCCGGAAACTGCTGATCAGTGACCGGGGTGGAGGGCATCGTTGAGGTACACGCAGGTCAGGATCGTGAAGACGTAGGCCTGCAGGAACGCAACGAGGAATTCGAGAGCGGTGAGCGCGACGATCATGCCGAGCGGCAAGGTGGCGCCGAGGATGCCGCCGATGCCGAGCGCGCCAAGTGACACGACGAAGCCGGCGAACACCTTCAGCGCGATGTGACCGGCGAGCATGTTGGCAAAGAGGCGCATGCCCAGCGAAATCGGCCGTGACAGGAACGAGATCACCTCGATGACGACGAGGAACGGCACCAGAAGCGCTGGCGCGCCACCGGGCACGAACAGCCCGAGAAAGTGGGTGCCGTGCTTGGCAAAGCCAACACCGATGACGGTCAGGAACACCACCATGGCGAGTGCGAAGGTGACGATGATGTGGCTTGTGACGGTGAACGAGCCGGGGATCATGCCCATGAAGTTTGCTGTCAGCACGAACAGGAAGAGCGAGAACACAAGCGGGAAGAACTGCATGCCCTCCTTGCCGGCGGCGCTCTTCAGCGTGTTCGCGACGAATTCGTAGAGCATCTCGGCGAAGGATTGCAGCCGGCCCGGCACGAGGGAGCGCTGCGAGGTGGCCATCATGAAGAAGATGCCGATGACGCCGACCACAAGCATCATGAAAAGCGACGAGTTTGTGAACGCAATGTCGGAATTGCCGATCTTGCCGAGCGAGATGATCGGCTTGATCTCGAATTGGTCAAGCGGGCTTGCCATGGCGTGCTTCGTCTCGCGTCAGGTTCAAACAGACAGGTCGTAGGCACACACCCTCAGATCTGTGGCCCCTTCGAGGGTCCCGGCTCTGCGGATGATGGCCTTGATGTGGCGCGATACAGGTTTCTGAGGCCCGCTGCAAACCCAAACATCAGCCCGATCAACAATCCAAATGGCTGAATTCCCGCAAAGCGATCAATCAGCCAGCCCAGCAACCCGCCAGCCACGATGCCTGCGACAAACTCGGAGACCATTTTCATCCCGCGGGCCATCGCCGACCCGTCCGCCGCAAAGCGGCTTTCGGGCTGGTCCGTGGCTGCGCGTTCCGACCGGATGTCCGACAGACGGGCGTCGAGGTGGCGAAGCTTCGCCGAGAGTTCGGCATCGGAGGAAGGGCCTGACCCTGCCGAAGCCCGATCACCCGGCTTGTTCTGTTCCGACATCGTCAGACCTTCACAACAGTGGCAGTACGGGACCGCACCGGGGGATCGGTGGAGGCCCATCCGAAACCGAGCGCAACATATTTTTGCGGCGGGACCCTGTCAAGGACAGAACGGGCAGGCTTAAGCAATTGAAAAAACGTCTGTTTTGACGTGCGCTGCCCATCGGCGGCGGGTTCGCGCCGCAGGCACTCCTCACACCGCCTCGCGAATGCGCTCCGCTGTCTCGAGATCGACCGAGACCAGTTGCGAGACTCCGCGCTCGGCCATGGTGACGCCGAACAGGCGGTCCATGCGCGACATGGTGATCGGGTTGTGGGTGATGACCACGAAGCGTGTTTCGGTCTGCCCCACCATGTCGCGCAGCAGGTCGCAGTAACGCTCGACATTGGCATCGTCGAGCGGCGCATCGACTTCGTCGAGCACGCAGATCGGCGACGGATTGGTGAGGAACACCGCGAAGATCAGGGCGGTCGCGGTCAGGGCCTGCTCGCCGCCGGACAGCAGCGACATCACCTGCGTCTTTTTGCCCGGCGGGCGGGCGAGAATTTCGAGGCCAGCTTCGAGCGGGTCGTCCGAATCGACCAGCGTCAACTCCGCCTCCCCGCCGCCGAACAGGACTCCGAACAGGCGCTTGAAATGGCCGTTGACCACCTCGAAGGCACTGAGCAGGCGCTCACGCCCTTCGCGGTTGAGCGAGCCTATCGCCTGCCTCAGGCGGCGAATCGCTTCGATCAGGTCATCACGCTCGCTGACCAGTTGGTCACGCTTGGACTCGATCTCGCCGAGTTCGTCGTCGGCGCGCAGGTTCACCGCGCCGAGGCGTTCGCGGTCGGCCTTGAGCGAGCCCAGCTTGCGCTCGGTCTCGACCGACGGCGGCAGGTCATCGCCTAGCCTGATGCCAGCCATCTCGAAAAGGCCGGCTGGCGTCGTCGCGAGATTGTCCGTGATCGAACGGGTCACATCATCGAGCCTCGCCCGCGCCGCCTCGGTGCGCGCTTCGCTGACGGCACGTGCCTCGCGGGCGGCACTGAGCGCGTCCAGAGCGATGCGGGCCGCCTTGTCGGCCTCCGACTGCAGCGTCTCGGCCTTGGCGAGGTTGTCCGCCGCCTCGCGGCGCTTCGCTTCGGCGGCCTCGATAGCGGCAATCAGCTCGCGGCGGCGCACTAGGAAGGTGTCCGGCGCTTCGGCCAGCAGCGCGGCTTCGGCCGTGGCGGCCTCGCGGCGCTTGGCGGCCTCGGCGCGCGCGTCGGCAGACCGGGCAATCCGCTCGCGCCAGCGGCTGATTTCGGTTGCGATGCTGGCGAGCCTTGCGGTCCGCAGGGCCTCCTCGCGCTCGAGCGTCTGCACAGTGGCCCGTGCCCCGGCAGCGCTGGCGCGGCGCTCGGTCACCAGCAGGCGGCTCGCGTTCAACGCGGCTTCCAGTTCGGGCGACGGCTTCAGCGAGCCCAGCCCATCCTGAGCCTGCGTCAGGGCCAGCGCGGCTTCGGCCTCGGCGGCGCCGAGCCGGCCAACCCCTTCCACCAGCCCGGCACGGCGCGAGGCCACATCCGCGATCCGGCGCTCGGCCTGAGCCAGCTTCTCGCGGGCGGCATCGACACGACGGCGCTGCTCGCGGGCTTGTTCCAGGCTCGCGGCTTCCGACTGCGTCGCAAGCTTGACCTTGCCCTGGGCAAGATCGAGCCTGTCGCGAGCGGTCTCGGCAGCCTCGCGCGCTGCTTGCGCCTCGCGCTCCAGATCACCGAGGCGGTTCTTCTCCACCAGCCTCCTCGCTGCAGGTGTCGGCGCCTCGGCGGCAGCAGTGAAACCGTCCCAGCGCCAGAGATCGCCCTCTTTCGACACAAGCCGCTGCCCGACCTTGAGCTGGCCCGCCAGCCGCGCGCCATCCGTGCGTGAGACAAGGCCGATCTGCTGCAGGCGGCGCGCCATTGCCGCTGGCGCGCGCACTTTCGAGGTCAGCGGCTCAGCATCCCCGGGCAGCGCCGGATCGCCATCCGCGCGTGTCTCGCGCCAGTGCGCCGGGGCCGATGGGTTCGACGATGCATCCAGATCATCGCCAAGTGCAGCGCCGAGCGCGGTCTCGTAGCCCTTCTGCACGTGGAGTTGCTCGAGCACGGGCGGCCACAGATCACCTGAAGGGCGCGACAGCAGTTTCTGCAGCGTGCGCATCTCGGTTTCCAGCCGCTGCGCCGTGCGGTCCGCCTCCACCTGCGGAGCCCGGGCTCTGGCTTCGTCCTCACGCGCCAGCGCCAGCGCAGCGCGTGCGGCGGCAGAGGCGGCATCTGCCGCGGCAAGTTCGACTTCAGCGGCGGCGGCGTCATCGCGCAGCGCATCGACCGCAGCGCCTGCGCCACTGCCGGCATCGAGCGCAACCAGCGCACGTTCCAGCCCCTCGCGCTCGACCCGGTGGCGCGCGGCACGCTCGGACGCATCGCGCAAGGCGCGCTCGAAGGCGCCGCGCCGCGCCGTCAGGTCCGACAGGGCGGTCTGGGACGCCGTCTGCGCGGCCTCGGCCTCGGCAAGCGCTGTCTCGGCATGGGCCTGCGCCACAAGCGCTGCATCCTGAGCCTGTCGGCTGCCCTGGCCATCGGCGTCGAGCTTCGCGCTCTCGTCGCCAAGCAGCGCCAGACTGGCCTCGGCATCGGCAGCGACCGAAGCTTCGCGTGCCAGGTCGGCATCGAGTTCGCCGAGCCGTCGGCCAAGTTCCTCGGCGCGCTGCTTTGCTCGACGATCTTCAGCTTCGAGTTCATCCAGCGCGCGGCGCACCCGTGCGAGCGCGGCAGCAGCGGCGGCTTCTCCGTCGCGCAGGCCCGGCAGTGCATGGGCGGCAACGGCCTGATGGCGGGCGGTCTCGGCCTGGATGCGGGTGGCTTCGGCCACATCGCGCAACGCCGCTTCACCGGCGCGCTCGGCGGCGGCGGCCTGGTCCCGCGCGTCACGGTAGCTGACAGCGGCCAGCAAAGCCTCGGCGGCGCGGATCTCGGCTGCCAGCGACTTGTAGCGCCCGGCCTGCTTCGCCTGGCGCTTCAACGCCTCGATCTGGTTCTCGATCTCGCGCAGCACGTCCTCGAGACGCACCAGATTGTCCTCGGCGGCGCGCAGGCGCAGTTCGGCCTCGTGGCGGCGCGAATGCAGGCCCGCAATTCCGGCGGCATCCTCGAGGATGCGTCGGCGCGATTGCGGCTTGGCCGAGATGATCTCGCTGATCTGGCCCTGGCGCACGAGGGCGGGCGAGCGCGAACCGGTGGCGGCATCGGCGAACAGAAGCTGCACGTCGCGCGCGCGCACCTCCTTGCCGTTGATGCGGTAGGTCGAGCCTTCCTCGCGCTCGATGCGGCGGGTCACCTCGAGCAGGTCGACATCGTTGAACTGGCTCGGCGCCTTGCGGTCAGCGTTGTCGAGCGTCAGGCCAACTTCGGCCACGTTGCGCGCCGGCCGCGAGCCCGAGCCGGCGAAAATGACGTCGTCCATGCCGGACGCGCGCATGTTCTTGAACGAGTTCTCGCCCATGACCCAACGCAGGGCCTCGACAAGGTTCGACTTGCCGCAGCCATTGGGTCCGACCACGCCGGAAAGCCCCGGTTCGATGTGAAATTCGGTGGCTTCGACAAAGGACTTGAAGCCGGTCAGCTTGAGACGGGTCAGCTTCATGGGCGCGCCGCCCCAGGGCCCCGGCGCGCAAGTGAACGCGCCCGCCGGCCCTCAGGCCCCGACGAGCGGCTGCAATATCTTGTCGAGTTCAGCCATGGTGAGCGCACCGCGATGAACCTGCCCATTGATGATCAGGGTCGGCGTGGAATTGACCTTGAAACCGTCCGCCGCCTTGTCTTTGGTGGCATTCAACGCGACATACAAGTCCTGGCGTTGCAAGCAGGCATTGAAACTTTCCTGTGTGAAACCGGCCTGCCGCGCCGCCGTCAGCAAGGCGTCAAGCGGGCTGTTGGTGAACGCCCACTTCTCCTGCTGCTTGAACAGGAAATCGATGAAAGCGCCGCGACGCTCGGCAGGGCCGCAATAGGACAGCATCGATGCAGCCGTATCGAGCGGGTTCAGCACGAAATTGCGGAAGATGAAGCGCACCTTGCCGGTGTCGACATATTTCGCCTTGAGTTCGGGCAGGATGTCGTTGTGAAAACGGGCGCAGTGCGAGCAGGTCGTCGAGGCGTACTCGATGATCGTGACCTTGGCGTCAGCCGGGCCATAGACAAGATCAGGCAGCGCCGGGTTGGCAGCGGCGAGCACCTCGGCCATGTTGAGGGATGACTGGGCATGTGCCTCGAGGCCCAAGGCGAACATGGCAGACGCGGCCACGGAGCCAAGCATCACATCACGGCGTGTCGACATCTTGCATTCCTCGGATCAATCGTTCCGCGGCAACATACCTTGCGCGTGGCTCAAGACAAGAGATTGCGTCCGGCCGCAACTGATCCGGACACTACACGTTTTCGCCAGTTCCAGTACGGTCCGCCGCTGCTGTCTTCCGGCTGACGGCGAGCCCCAGCCGGGTGACGGCGTCCTTCAGGGCGGGTGCGGCGATGCGCTCGGCCGCGTTGACCACCGCGGCAACCGTGGTGTGGGGCAACGGCTGCAATGGCCCTGGCTGCACGCCGCCTGCTGCCTGCACCGGGCCTTGCCTCAGCACCACCTTTCCCACCGCCGGCCAGCCGAGATGGGCGTTGATGCGGGCCATCAGCAGCGGCGCGGCATGCTGAAGCTCGGGCGCGAAGGCGCTCTCGACCAGCACGACCAGCGTCGCTGGCTCGGCCTTGTCACCATCCTGTCCCGGCTTTCTGGGCCAGTCGATCTTGAGCGGACGCGAGCGGCTGGCGAGGCGCGTGCCGATGATGCCGGCCCAGTTTCCGATCACCTCGCGTCCTGCGAAACCCTTGGCCGCGAGCGCCGGCGCGATGGCGTTGCCGATCATGTCGGCCAACGGCATCGCGTGGGAGCGGCGGCGGGATACGGATGGCGGTTGCATGGCTGACATTGACATGCCACACGGGCCTTCCGCAATGGACCTGATTGCACATGAGGCGTGGTGTCCGCGCCAGGCGCGAGAACCAAGACCTTTTGCCGATAAACGCTGCCGCAATGCCCGCAGACGCTGCCACACTCCTTGCCTGGTATGACCGCCAGCGCCGCGTCCTGCCGTGGCGCGCGTTGCCGGACGATAGCGCCGACCCTTACCGCGTCTGGCTCTCGGAAATCATGCTGCAGCAAACGACAGTGCAGGCGGTGAAGCCCTACTTCGCGGCCTTCCTCACGCGTTTTCCCACCGTGGCGTCCCTCGCGGAAGCGCCGTCCGAAGCCGTGATGAGCGCATGGGCAGGGCTGGGCTACTACAGCCGCGCCCGCAATCTGCATGCCTGCGCCAAAGCGGTGATGGCGGAGCATGGTGGGGTGTTTCCGGGCACGGAGGCGGCCCTGCGCCGCTTGCCGGGCATCGGACCCTACACGGCCGCCGCGGTGGCCGCGATCGCGTTCGGCCAGAAGACCGCAGCGGTCGACGGCAATGTCGAGCGGGTGATGTCGCGGCTGCATGCGCTGGATGCGCCGATGCCGGCGGGCCGGCCGACAGTGGCGATCAAGACCATGGCTCTCGTGCCGGATGACCGGCCTGGTGATTTCGCACAGGCGTTGATGGACCTCGGGGCCACCATCTGCACCCCGCGCCGGCCCGCCTGCGCCCTGTGCCCGTGGCAGCAGGCTTGCCTCGCGTGCAAGGCCGGCACGCAGGACGGTTTTCCGCGCAAGCTTCCGAAAAAGGAGAGCCCGCTTCGGCGCGGCGTCGCCTTCGTGATCCTGCGCGATGACAAGGCCCTGCTGCTGCGCACGCGCGCGCCAAAAGGTCTGCTCGGAGGCATGGCGGAAGTACCGACAAGCGACTGGAGCGCGACGCATGACTTGGCGAGCAGCCTGGCGCAGGCGCCGTTTGGCGCCAATTGGCTGACGGCGAACACAGCCGTGCGCCACGTGTTCACGCATTTTCCGCTGGAACTGACGGTGCTGGCGGCGCGCCTGCCCGCATCGACGGCGGCTCCCGAGGGCGCGCGCTTCACGAGGCTGGCCGCACTTGGCGACGAGCCACTGTCATCCCTGATGCAGAAGGTGATCGAAGCGGGGCTGGCGGCGCTGGGTCACGCCATGCCGCCGTCACGCGTCTTGAGATAGGCAGCCCCGCAGGCCTTGGCGAGTTCGCGCACGCGCAGGATGTAGCCCTGCCGCTCGGTGACCGAGATCACGCCGCGCGCATCGAGCAGGTTGAACACATGGGAGGCCTTGATGCACTGGTCGTAGGCGGGCAGCGCCAACTTGTGCTGGTTGTCGTTCGAGCCGGGCGAAGGCTCGCCGGCAGCGAGATACTTCCGGCAGGCAGCCTCCGCCATCCTGAATTGTTCGAACAGCATGGCCGTGTCGGCATGCTCGAAATTGTGCCGCGAATACTCCTGTTCGGCCTGCAGGAAGACGTCGCCGTAGGTGATCTTCTCCGCGCCTTCGAGGCCGTTGAAGTTGAGATCATAGACATTCTCGACCCCCTGCACATACATGGCGAGCCGCTCGAGCCCATAGGTCAGCTCACCCGCCACAGGCGCGCATTCGAAGCCCGCGACCTGCTGGAAGTAGGTGAACTGCGACACCTCCATCCCGTCGCACCAGCATTCCCAGCCAAGGCCCCAGGCGCCAAGCGTCGGGCTTTCCCAGTCATCTTCGACGAAACGCACATCATGCAGCTTCAAGTCCACACCGATGGCGGCGAGGCTGTCGAGATAAAGCTGCTGCAAGTCCGGCGGGCTCGGCTTCAGGATGACCTGGAACTGGTAATAGTGCTGCAGGCGATTGGGGTTCTCGCCATAGCGGCCGTCCTTGGGGCGGCGCGAAGGCTGCACATAGGCCGCCTTCCACGGGCGCGGCCCAAGCGCCCGCAAGGTCGTCGCCGGATGGAACGTGCCGGCCCCGACCTCCATGTCATAGGGCTGCAGGATGACGCAGCCGCGTTCAGCCCAGAACTGTTGGAGCGTCAGCAGCAAGCCCTGAAACGAGCGGGTCGGGTCCATGGCGGGATTGATCATGGCGGTGTCCTGTTAGGCTGCCATGTATTGGCCGCGCAGGCACAGCCGGTCAAGCTCAGTCATCATTCACGGGCGCACCGATCAGTGCGAGCTTGGAGGCCATCAAAACTATTAAACTGTAGGACTGCAACCCAAAAGATACCAAAGAACAGTAAGTGTGACACCGATTGACTGTGACTTGAACTATTTGCGCGTATCGATTGCAGGCAATGCCAGCCACTCATTCATCGCCTTGGAAACTGTCGTCCGTTTTCCGTAAATGTCTCGTATTGAAAATTCAAAACGTGTATCGGAATGCAGGACTTTCGCCCTTGTGACTTTTGCATAAAAGAGCGCCTTGCCCTCAACCAAACTGGCCCCAACTGCGGTCGAGGTCACTTTGCGCTCAATGTCATCTCTTTCAGCTAAGACCAAAGCTCCTGCGTTTTGACCCGATAGATTCAATCTATCTGGCATAGTCGTAAACTGCGTCGAAATTGTAGTATGTCCCTCTAAAAATAATACGAGTTCGATCTCTGTTATAATACTTGGCGTACCTGTATTCCAAATCCGCGCGTCGATAAGAATACCAGTTATATCGCTATTTCCGGTCGGTTTAAAAACATTTGCTCCAAGTAAATTTATTCGAAATTCTGGTGATTCAGTTGTCGCTGAACGTTGGGTTTTCGGCAAATCGTTTGCTGGTCTGGCTATAGACTGCCACTTGTGAGCGCCACCCGCAAGCAGAAGAAAACTTGCAGAGATAACAATGAGCGATACCAAGAACGCTATAGCTACGCCCGCCCAGTTAAATGTGGCCCAGTACCAACCCCAAGTCGTACTGGCCCAAGCCATAGCCGCAGCACCTGGCACGCCAAAAACGGAGAGTAGACCAACAACGTGGCCACCTGCCGAAATGACAGGATCAGCTTGTTTATAGCGTTTCCACAGACCACCGAGCATATTTCGACCAAGACGCGATTCGACAAATATGTCCAGAGTGGCCATCGGCGACTGCGCGTCACATCCCGCCCTTGACCCCCTTCGGCGGTGCCATCTCGTCCGGCACGAAGAAATCCGGAGCCAGCGGCTTGGTCGGGTCGACCCGGTAGGGCAGGAAATCGGTGACGCCTTCCGAGGCCAGGAAACTGTCATCGATCAGGAAATTGCCGCTGAACTCGCGGGAGCTCTTGCAGAAAATCGCATAAGCCGCATCGGCCATGATTTCGGGCGTGCGGCTCATCGCCATCAGCTGGTCGCCGACAACGAACTGGATGGCGGCGGTGGCGATGGTGGTGCGGGGCCACAGTGCGTTGACGGCGATGCCGTGGCGGCGGAACTCGCCGGCGAAGCCAAGCACGCACATGCTCATGCCATACTTCGCCATGGTGTAGGCGACGTGGGGGCTGAACCACTTCTCCTTCATGTCGAGCGGCGGCGACAGCATCAGCACGTGCGGATTAGCGCCCTTGGCCAGGTGCGGCATGGCGTGCTTGGTGGTGACGAAGGTGCCGCGCGTGTTGACGCCGTGCATCAGGTCATAGCGCTTCATGTCGGTGCTGGCCGTGTCTGTCAGCTGGATCGCCGAGGCGTTGTTGACGAGGATGTCGATGCCGCCGAACGTCTCCACCGTGCGGGCGATGGCGGCTGCGACCTGATCCTCCTCGCGCACATCCATCTGGATCGCCAAGGCCCTGCCGCCGGCTGCCTCGATCTCGCGGGCGGATTCGTGGATGGTGCCCGGCAGCTTGGCGTGCGGGTCTGAGGTTTTCGCCGCGATGGCGACATTGGCCCCGTCGCGGGCGCAGCGCAGCGCAATGGCGAGCCCGATGCCGCGCGAGCCGCCGGTGACGAACACGGTCTTGCCGTGAAGGGGTTTGGTGGTCATGGCGTTTTCTCCTCGAAAGCTGCGGTGAAACGGGCCGGCTGGCTGCCGTCATCGTCGGTGAAGTGATAGATGCGGGCCATGTCGGCGGCATGCACGATCTGGCCGGTGAAGCGTGCCACATCGGCATCGGCCGCCAGGGCCGCAACCGCGCGCCCGGCATAGCGCGGCGTTTCTGTCGCATCGGAGGCCATGCCGGCATCGATGACGCGCTCGGTGCGGACCAAGCCCGGCGACAGCGCCAGCGCGGTCACTCCGTGAGGCTTGAGGTCATGCGCCATGGCGAGCGCCAGCCGGTTCATCGCGGCCTTGGCCACATCGTAGACCACGTCGCCAAGGTAGCCCGGCCCGGTGTCGAAGCTGACCGAGATGATCAGGCCCTTTTTCGCCGCAACCATGGCGGGCGCAACGGCGCGGGACGTGAGATAGGCGGTGTAGAGCCCGCTTTCGAGCGCGTGGCCAAGCGATCCCGCGCCGCGCCGCCAGAAAGCGGTGCCGAACTGCGCGCCATCCGCGTGGCGTGTGCCGTCGAAGCCTTCGTTGCCGCCCCAGACGGCGTTGACCAGAAGATCGATGCGGCCGAAGCGGCGGAGCGTCCACGAAACCATCGTGTCGACCTCACGCTCCCTGGTGTGGTCGCAGATGTAGTGATGCCCCCGCCCGCCCGCCGCATCGACCTCGCGGGCGGTGTCCTCGATCACTTCGCTGCGGCCGTCGGTGCGCTGGCCGGTCTCGGTCGAGCGGGCCGTGACGATGACGGTGGCGCCAGCCTCGCCGAGCGCCCGCGCCACGCCGCGCCCGACGCCGCGAGACGCGCCCGCGACGAGGCAGATGCGGTTGGCGAGGCTGGCCACGGAAAAAACTCACACCAATCTAGCTGGCCAGCGCGAGCGGCGCGTCATGGATCGAGGCCGCGCCACCCGTCACCGTGACCTCGAGGCCGTGGGCCGCGGTCAAGAGGTTCTCGGCGAAAAAGCGCGCAAGGGCGATGCGGCCGGCATGGGCCGGGCTGGTATCCCCTGCCGCGATCGCCTTGTCGGCGGCCAGCGCCGATTCGCACAGCCCGGCAGCGCCCTGCGCCAGCCCGAAAAGGCGCAGGTATGGCGTGGCGCCCGCCAGCGCATCATCGGGCCGGTTGCCCTTCATCGCGCCCTCGATCCAGCTTGTCGCGCGGTCGAGGCACTCCACCGCGTCGCGCAGGCGGGCGGCGCTCTGGCCCAGGCCGGCATTGCGGCAGGCCATGACGGCGGATTGCGTCTTGCGCAGGCGCGCAATGGCGGCCCGCACGGTCGCGCCGCCCGCCAGCGGCAGCTTGCGCTGCACCAGGTCGATGGCCTGAATGCCGTTGGTGCCCTCGTAGATGGTGAGGATGCGCGCATCGCGCATGTGCTGGGCGGCGCCGGTTTCCTCGACAAAGCCCATGCCGCCATGCACCTGCACGCCGATCGATGCGACCTCGACGCCGATGTCCGTGGAAAAGGCCTTGGCCACCGGGGTCAGCAGCGCGCCCATTTCGGCGGCGGCTTTCTTCGCAGCGGGATCGACGACATGATGCGCCCGGTCGAGTTCGGCGGCGGTCAGGTAGCAGATCGCGCGCGACGCGTTGGTCAACGCCAGCATGGTCAGCAGGTTGCGGCGCACGTCGGCGTGCTCGATGATCGGGCTCATGCCGTCACCGGTTGCGCTGGCCACACGTCCCTGCTTGCGCTCGTTGGCATACCACAGCGCCTGCTGGTAGGCGCGGTCCGCGATGGCCACGCCCTGGATTCCAACGCCGAGGCGGGCATTGTTCATCATCGTGAACATGCAGGCGAGGCCGCGGTTCTCCTCCCCGATCAGATAGCCGACCGCGCCGCCCTGATCGCCGAAGACCATGGTGCAGGTCGGCGAGCCATGGATGCCGAGCTTGTGCTCGATGCCGGAGCAGCGCACGTCATTGCGCGCGCCCAGCGAGCCATCCGCATTGACGAGGAATTTCGGCACCAGGAACAGCGAGATGCCGCGCGTGCCGGCAGGTGCATCCGGCAGGCGCGCCAGCACCAGATGGATGATGTTGTCGGTCAGGTCATGCTCGCCGTAGGTGATGTAGATCTTCTGGCCGGTGATGCGGTAGCTGCCGTCGGGCGCGCGCTCGGCCTTGGTGCGCAGGGCGCTCAGGTCCGACCCGGCCTGTGGTTCGGTCAGGTTCATGGTGCCCATCCAGGCGCCGGACACCAGCTTGTCGAGATAGGTGTCCTTGAGGTGCTGCGCGCCATGCACGGTCAGCGCCTCGATCGCGCCGCAGGTCAGGAGCGGGCCGAGCGCGAAGGCGAGCGAGGCGGCGTTCCACATTTCGAGGCATGGCGCGTTGACCAGCGCAGGCAGGCCCTGGCCGCCGAATTCTTCCTTCGCCGGCAGCGCGTTCCAGCCATCCTCCGCCCAGGCGGTGTAAACGTCCTTCCAGCCCTGCGGCATGGTGACATGGCCATCCTTGAGCGGCGTTCCGAACTTGTCGCCGACCCGGTTGAGCGGCGCGATCCGCCCGGCCGCGAACTTGCCGGCTTCCTCGAGGATGGCGCCGACGAGATCGGCGGACAGCTCGGGATAGGTGCCGTCGGCGATCGAGCGGTCAAGGCCCGCAACGTGCTTCAGCGTGAACATCATCTCGTCGACAGGCGGACGATATGTCATGGCTAATCCTCCCAGAGGATGCTTCTCTCGGCATCCATGGCGTGGCGCAGGCAAAGCCCGAAGGCTGTCACCTGCATGTCGGTTGTTGACGCCATGATGGGCCAAAGCCTACCCAAGCGTCCAGTGCAAGAACGGCGCGCACCAGCACACCGCAAGATGGTTCACATATGAACGAACAGACGTCAACCTCTGGCCCCATGTCGCCGACCGCGCGTCTTGCCGCAGACGCGGGCGGCATTGCCGAAGCTGCGCGGCTGCTCGCCGCAGGAGGTCTCGTCGCATTGCCGACGGAGACGGTCTACGGGCTCGGCGCGGACGCCACCGACGCGCGGGCCGTGGCGCGCATCTATCAGGCCAAGGGCAGGCCATCGTTCAATCCGCTGATCGCGCACCTGCCCGACATGCCGGCTGCGCAGAAGCAGGGCCTTTTCGACGCGCCTGCACTGGCGCTGGCGAAAGCGTTCTGGCCGGGGCCGCTGACGCTGGTCCTTCCGATCGCACCCGCCTGCACCGTCTGCGACCTGGCCCGCGCCGGCCTTGCGACGGTCGGGCTGCGCGTGCCTGACCATGCCGTGACCCGCGCCGTGCTCAGCCTGCTTGGCCGACCGCTCGCCGCGCCCTCGGCCAACCGCTCGGGCCATGTCAGCCCAACGGATGCCGGGCATGTGCTCGGTGATCTCGGCGGGGTCATCGATGCGGTGCTGGACGCAGGGGCGTGCGAAATCGGGGTTGAGTCAACCATCGTCGCATGCGTCGGCGGCGCACCGCGACTGCTCAGGCCCGGCGGCATCACGCGCGCCCGGATCGAGGCGGTGATCGGACGGCCGCTGGCGGAGAGCCATGCGAGCCCCGCTGCGCCCATCGCGCCGGGCCAGCTCGCATCGCACTATGCCCCGCAAGCTCGTGTCAGGCTCGATGCCGATGCGCCTCGCGCCGGAGAAGCATGGCTCGGCTTCGGACCCGGCCCTGATCTGGGACCGGCCACGGCGGCGCTCAATCTCAGCAATTCCGGCGATCTGGTCGAGGCGGCGACGAACCTGTTCGGGCATTTGCGCCAGCTTGATGCCGGCGGCGCTGGGCGCATCGCGGTGGCGCCGATTCCCCGCCACGGCCTCGGCGAGGCGATCCGCGACCGGCTGGAGCGGGCCGCCGCGCCGCGATGAAAATGACGGAGGCAGGCCATTTGTCCCGCCTCTGTCAAGTCAAGGCCGATCATGCGGCGGCGCTGAGGCGATCCGGTGGCGACGTCAGCGAAAGACCCGAAGCCTTGAGCGCGAATGCGCCGTCGCCAGCCAGAATATGGGTGATCTGGGCCATGACGAGGAAGGCCGGATACTCCCATCCGCCGTTTTTGGCCGTGAAGAGCCAGCCGTTGGGCCAATGGATGACCAGTGCGCCCAGCAGAATCGGCAGGAGCGCAAGCGAGACCAGCCGAGCCTGGAAGCCGACGATGAGCAGGACACCGCCGGCAAGCTCGGCCAGCAGGATTGGCCATGCCAGGAGTGAAGGCAGGCCGACAGACCCGAGAAAGCCGGCAAAGCCAGGCATGGTGAAGACGAAGTATTTCAGGCCGGCATGGGCAACGAACATCACGCCGAGGGAGACGCGGAGCAGTGCAAGGCCGTAGCCTGCGGTGCGAAGATCGATCATGGTCAGGGTTCCTGAACTGGTTTCGGTCCATATCTTGTTTCATTTTCGTACTTGCAAGAATAGAGATTTTATCGCATCTTTGAACTTGCGTTATTGCAAGGAATTATATGTCCGCGCTGTCATGGGATGATTTTCGCCTGATCAAGGCGATCACCGATTCAAGCGGGTTGACTGGCGCGGCCGCCCTCCTGGGGGTCAATCACTCGACCGTGTTCCGCCGCCTTGGCCAGATCGAGCAGGCCGTGGGCTTGCCGCTGTTCGAGCGGCGCAAGACCGGCTATGTGGCCACGCCCGCCGGCGAGGAGATGGCGGCCCTTGCAGGACGCATGGATGACGATGTCAGCGCCTTTGCGCGCCGCATCGCCGGCCGCGAGATCGAGCCGTCGGGCGAGGTGCGCATCACCACCACCGACACGCTGTTCCTGCATCTTCTGATCCCGATCTTCCACGCCTTCCGGAAGGCGCATCCGAGCATCAGGCTCGACATCGTCATCGCCAACCAGGCGCTGAACCTGTCCAAGCGTGATGCCGACATTGCCATCCGCGCCAGCGATTCGCCGCCGGACACCCTGGTCGGCAGAAGGCTGGCGACACTGGCATGGGCCGTCTATGGCCGCGCGGACGATGTCCTGATGCGGCCCGAAGCTTACGATTCCGCCTCGCTGTTCGATCGCGACTGGATCTGCCTCGGCGACCAACTCGGCCACGTCAAGGCGGCCCGCTATGTGCGCGACCGCGTGCCGCCGGAGCGGATCGTGCTGAAAACCTCGGCGGTGCTCGGCATTGCCGAGGCCATCGAGGGCGGCCTCGGCATCGGTCCGCTGCCGTGCTTCATTGGCGATGCCAAGCCCGGCTTGAAGCGCATGATGGCGCCCAACCCCGATTTCGGCACGGCGCTCTGGCTCCTGACGCATCCGGACATCCGCCAGAGCCCGCGCATCAGGACCACGCTCGACATGCTGGCTGCCGAAATCGGCCGCCACCGCAAACTGATCGAGGGGGAACTGCCGCTCAGGTGAGGCTCACCCGATCTCGACCACCACGCGCCCGCGCACCTCGCCGGCCATGATGGCGGCGGCAGCTTCCGGCAACTGGTCGAACCTGATCGTGCTGCTGATAGCCCTCAGCTTGACCTTGTCGAGATCGCGGGCGAGCCGGGCCCAGGCGTCGATCCGCCGAGACTTGGGGCACATCACCGAATCGATGCCGAGCAGGGAGACGCCGCGCAGGATGAACGGCGCGACCGAAGCCGGCAGGTCCATGCCCTGCGCCAGCCCGCAGGCCGCGACCGCGCCGCCATAGCGCGTCATGGCAAGCAGATTGGCCAGCGTGTGCGAGCCGACCGAATCGACTCCGGCGATCCAGCGTTCCTTGGCCAATGGCCTGGCAGGACCGCTCAACTCGGAACGCTCCACGATTTCGGCGGCCCCCAGCGCTTTCAGATAGTCGGCTTCGGCGCTGCGGCCTGTCGAGGCGATGACATGCCAGCCCGCCGAGGCCAGCAGCGCGATGGCCACCGAGCCGACCCCGCCCGCCGCACCTGTGACCACGACCGGGCCATCGGCGGGTCGCAGGCCATGGCGCTCCAGCGCCAACACGCCCAGCATCGCGGTGTAGCCCGCCGTGCCGATGGCCATGGCTTCCGCAGCGCTGAGGCCGGCTGGCAGGGCAACCAGCCAGTCGCCCTTGACGCGTGTCTTCTGGGCATAGGCGCCCAGATGCGTCTCCCCCGTGCCCCAGCCATTGAGGATGACAGCGTCGCCCGGCTTGAATTCGGGGTGGCTCGAGCTTTCGACCACGCCGGCCGCGTCAATGCCGGGCACCATCGGCCAGCGCCGGATCACCGGAGCCTTGCCGGTCAGCGCCAGCCCGTCCTTGTAGTTGACGGTGGAGTGGCTGACGCGCACGGTGACGTCGCCCTCCATGAGGTCGGCATCTGTCCAGTCTTCAACCGCGACCGTTTGTCCGCTCTCGCCCTTGCGCACCACCAGCGCCTTGAATGTGCTCATGTCCGATCCCTCCATGGGGGTGTCATGTGACTGCTGGACCTGTTGCTCAGGCAGGCGCCGGAACGACGCCGCGATCCACCGGCTTTTCGACGATCGGCAGGTTGATCAGCGCCGAGGCCAGGCCGAGCGCGATCGACAGCCACCAGACCACGAGGTAGCTGCCGCTGGCCTCATAGAGCAGCCCGCCGAGAAGCACGCCGAGGAAGCCGCCAACCTGATGCGAGAAGAAGGCGAAGCCGTACAGCATCGCCATGTATTTGGTGCCGAACATCAACATCACCAGGGCCGACGTCGGCGGCACTGTCGACAGCCAGAGAAAACCGATGGCCACGCCGAACGCCAGCGCCGTCGCCGGTGACGGGGGCAGCATGATGAAGACGAAGATCGCCAGCGCCCGCCCGAGATAGATCCATGCGAGGAGATGGCGCTTCGGCATGCGCTGCATCAGCCAGCCCGAACCAAGCGAACCGGCGGCATTGGCCAGCCCGATGGCGGCCAACGTCCACGCGCCGACCCAGGCCGGGAGCGACATGTCCTTCAGATAGGCCGGCATGTGAACCGTGATGAAGGCCAACTGGAAGCCGCAGGTGAAGAAGCCGAGCACGAGCAGGACATACGACCGATGCCGGAAGGCTTCGGCCAGGGCCTGGGCGATGCTCTGGTTGGCGGCGCTTGGGCCGGCCGTGGCGACATGCTTGCCGTTGCCGCGCGTGGCCAGCGCCAGCGTCAGCGGCAGAGCCGCCAGCACGGTCAGCGCGAACACCACCAGCGCCTGGTGCCAGCCGATGTTCTCGATCAGGATGTTGCCGATGGGAGGATAGAAGAACTGCCCGAACGAGCCTGCCGCCGTGCCTGCGCCGAGCGCGATCGGCTTCCACTCGTCAGGCAGCAGCTTGGCGAAGGCCGCCAGCACGAGGTTGAACGAACAGGCCGACAATCCGAACCCGATGAGCACGCCTGCGCCGAGATGCAGCAGGCCAGGCGTCGAGGCATAGGCCATCACCACGAGCCCAAGCGCATACATCACGAGGCCGACGATGAAGACCCGCACCGTGCCGTAACGGTCGGCGATCGCGCCGGAGAACGGCTGGCCGACGCCCCAGAGCAGGTTCTGGATGGCGAGCGAAAGCGAGAACACCTCGCGCGTCCAGCCATATTCGGTGGTCATCGGGATCTGGAACAGCCCCGCGGAGGCGCGCGGCCCGAACGTGATCAGCGCCACCAGGCAGCCGCAGACGATGATGGCCTCGGGCGTGCGCCAGAACGGCGTGCCAGAGATCTTCGAGGTTTCGTTCATCGACATCGGGCAAGGCTCCAGCCGCAATCCACAATCTCACAACGTCGTTTAGCAGGCGACATCATTCCACCAAATGGCTTTTGGTGATCATTGGCATTCACGAGCGTCATGGCAGGAACTGTTTCGCCCTCGCGGGTCATCCCGGCCTCCGAGCCGGGATCTTCCTGTGTGCCTTGCGGGGTCGGGCATTGGATGCGCACCAAGCGATCCGGGCTCGAAGGCCGAGATGACTGCGCGACTGGAGGTGAGGTCCATTCAGGAAGACGTCAATCTCCCGAATCGGCATTGCTTGCCGCCTGCCGCGAATGCGCGCACATTCGGCCGAGAGCAGGACAAACCTGCCGGGCCGAGGGGAAATGCGTGGGCAGCATGATCGAAATGCCGGTCTGGTTCGTCGTGCTGGCCGGCCTGCTGGCATTGATCGGGCTGATCGACCGGCTGCTGGTTCCGACGGCGCGCTGGATGCTGCGCCGCCGCTTCAGCGACGCCATCGACGAACTGAACACCCGCCTCAAGCTGCGCATCCAGCCCTTCAAGCTGACCCGGCGCGAAAGCCTGATCGACCGCATGGTCTACGACCAGGAGCTGATGCGGGCCGTCGAAGCGCATGCGCTGGCCAGCGGCGAGCCGCGCGCGGTGACCATGGCGCGGGTCAAGGCGTATGCCCGCGAGATCGTGCCGACGTTCAATGCCTGGACCTATTTCAGCTTCGGGGCCAAGGCCGCGCGCTGGCTGTCGAATGCGCTTTACCGGGTCAGGCTTGGCTATTTCGACGAGGAGAAGCTGAAGCTGGTCGATGCCGATTCCACCGTGGTGTTCGTCATCAACCATCGCTCGAACATGGACTATGTGCTCGTCACGTATCTCGCGGCCGCGAGTTCAGCCCTGTCATATGCAGTCGGCGAGTGGGCGCGCGTGGTTTTCCTGCAGACCATGATCCGCTCGATGGGGGCCTATTTCATCCGGCGCGATTCCGGCGATCCGCTCTATCGCAAGGTGCTGGCGCGCTATGTCCAGATCGCCACCGCCGAGGGCGTGACGCAGGCGGTGTTTCCCGAAGGCGGGCTGACGCGTGACGGGGCGCTGAGGCCGGCGAAGCTCGGGCTTCTCTCCTACATCACCGGCAGGTTCGACCCGGCAGCCCAGCGCGATCTCGTGTTCGTGCCGGTCGGCCTCAACTACGACCGCGTGCTGGAGGACCGCACGCTGACCGCATCGCTGGCGAAGGACGCTGGCGAGACGCCGCAGCGTCGCGGCGCGATGGCCGTTGCAGGGTATCTGTGGCATGCGCTGCGGCTGCGGCTGACCGGGCGCTGGCGCCGCTTCGGCTATGCCTCCGTGTCCTTCGGCGAGCCGCTGTCGCTGAGAGCCTGGCTGGCGACACGCCAACTCGACCTGCGCGAAATGAGCGAGGAGGCGCGCTTTGCCGCCACGGGCGAGATCGCGGCGCTGATGATGGGCCGGATCGCGGCCATCGTGCCGGTGCTGCCGGTGCCGCTGATCGCAACCGTGTTCGACCGCGCCGGTGACGAGGCGCTGTCGCGCATGGAACTGATGGGCCGCGTGCAGGCGCTGATCCAGGCGCTGACGACGATGAACGTGCATGTCCACATTCCACGCCGCGACATCGACTATGCGGTCGAGACGGGCCTGCGCATCCTCACCATGCGCCATCTGGTGCTGGAGGAGGACGGCCTGCTGCGCGCCGCGCCCAGGGAGCGCGTGCTGATCCGCTACTACGCCAATTCGATCGCGCACCACCTCGACGGCGTCGCAATTCCAGCCGGTTAACCGGACATCAACCTTACCGGCCGATAACCATGCGGCGCTTTGTCTTGCGCGCGTTGTGTGTCGTTGCGTGGGTTGGTTCAGATGCGTCCCGTCCGGCAGTCTCGTGTCCTGCGTTCGCAGCTTGCGCGCTGGAGCCTCGCAACAGCCGCACCATGGGCGCTCTCCATCGGCATGCTCGTCTCGTTCACGGCCAGGGCCGGGCAGGATACCGGCGGCGCGACGCTGCTGGAGATCACGCGGTTGCCCGCCCCGCCGCAATCGGACCTCGCCACCGGGCCTTCGCTGCTGACTGCCGCCAGTGCGTTCCGGCTGCCCGGCCTCATCCTGTCCGAAATCATCGAGCCTGCCGCGCTGAGCCCCGAGCAGCCCGCGCAGATATCGCCGCGCCTGATGGCGCTGGAGCCGAGGCCAGACCTCAAGCAGGCGGCCCGCAGCGCCGCCGCCGATTTTCCCGAGATCGACCGGACCTTGAAGGGCGACCAGCTCCTGCCGCTGCGGCCGACGATTTCGGCGCGCCTGCCGCGCCCGCTGGCAACCGCAACGGACATACCGAAGGCCGATCTCGACCGGCTGATCTTCGGCCTCGAAGGCGAGGGGGTTGTCTCGGCCGGATTCAATCTCGAATTGACTGACCTGGCCTTGCTCGGCCCGCAGCCTTTCGAACTGCCGAAGCCTGAAGCTCCCGTCGACGACGTGCCGGCAGAGACCGCGAGGCCGGACCCGGCGCTGGCGAGCGCGCCGCTCGAGCAGGCCGCGCCACAGGTCACGCAGGTGCCGAAGTCACTGCCCGCGCCGCTGCCGCACTATGCCGGCCTGATCCAGCAAGCCAGCGAATTCCGCGAAATGCGGTGCCTGGCCGAAGCGGTCTATTTCGAGGCGCGCAGCGAATCCGAGGAGGGCCAGGCCGCCGTGGCGCAGGTCGTCCTCAACCGCGTGCGCCACGAGAACTACCCAGACACGGTCTGCGGCGTGGTCTACCAGAACCGCCACCGCTTCCTCGCCTGCCAGTTCACCTTCGCCTGCGAAGGCCGGTCGCTGCGCATCACCGAGCCCGAGCCCTGGCGCGTCGCCGTGCAGATCGCCACCGACGTGGTCAGCGGCAAGATCTACCTCGCCGATGTCGGCGCCTCGACCCACTACCACGCCGACTACGTGCGCCCGCGCTGGGCCCGCAGCCTGAAGCGCATGGACACGATCGGCCGGCACACGTTCTACAAGCTGAGGCCCGGGCAGGCCTGAGGGTTCGCGTCCTGCTGTCGTTCCCGGCCAACACATCGGGATGATGTCGGTCTCCAGCGTGCGACAGATGTTTCTCTCGCCCTTGCCCCTTGCCCGCCTCGCCATTTCGGCCCACATCGTCGCGCATGAGCCAAGGCCAACCTCCGTTCTGGAAAACCAGAACCCTCGACCAGATGACAGCTTCTGAATGGGAGAGCCTGTGCGACGGCTGCGGGCGCTGCTGCCTGATCAAGCTTGAAGATGAGGACACCGGCAAGATTCACGCAACCGATGTGGGCTGCACCCTGTTCGACGCCAGCACATGCCGTTGCCGTGACTATGGCAACCGTGCGGCCAGGGTCCCGGATTGCATCACGCTGACGCCGGATGACGTCCGCACCCTGCCCTGGCTGCCGCCCACCTGCGCCTACCGCCTGGTTGCCAACGGCGAAGACCTGAAATGGTGGCATCCGCTGGTGTCCGGCACGCCCGACACCGTGATCGAGGCCGGGGTTTCGGTGAAGGACCGGGTGTTTGCCAGCGAAGACGAGGTGCTGGTCGAGAATCTCGTCGACCGCGTCAAGGCCTGGCCTCTGAGGTTTCCGCCCAGGGCGCGGTGAACGTGTTGTCACTCGCGCCACTCCTGCGGAAACAGGGCTGCGCTCAATGGCAAATCCAAATCCTCGGTCAATCGGACGATGCCGTCTGGCCTTGGCAGGTGCGGCACGTAGCACATCGCCCTGTAGCCATCGAAGGCGACCACGATCTGATCGTTGTCAGGGTGGTGCTGAAGGATGGCCTCCAGCAGGTCATACGTCATCCCGTAGCTGATCCGGTCAAGGTAAATCCCCGGTGCAGGGTCGAGCCGTATCTGACCCACTCCTTCGTGCTCGATGAAGCCCGATGGCAGGACAAAGTCGAAATCGATCAATCTCTCGTTGTCTGATGTGAAAACCTGACCAAACTTCACGTCTGCCATGGTTGTCTCGAGAAAGCGCCGGACGGTGTCGGGATCGAAGCGCATCACCCATGCAGTGGCGGGGCCACCCATGATCTGCACCTTCGAAAACCAGTGCTCACAGGGGCCGTTCGGCAGTCCTTTGAGTGCATCCGTGTCGGTCATGGCGGATCTGGTGCTCCAGAGAGCTGGTTTGATCGTGTCGGATCAGCGAGGCCTTTGAGCAGGCTTGTCACTGACGACCGCTCGGTGAATTCTGGAAGTGCGGTCCTGGTGTTCCATATATCGTTTTCTCGACCGATGCTTCGCCTCGTAGAGCCTTGGGTCCATTCAGACGCGGTTCAGCGCTTGTTCGACATCAGGCGGCATTGATATGTCGCAAGCTTTTTGACAGAAGAGCCAAGGCATTTCGCAACTGCGAGATCAGTTGCGATTGGGACCATCTGGCCAACTCCCGGCCACCGCGACAACGAGGACGTCTCATGACCGGCAAGAAATGGGTCTACACCTTTGGCGACGGCAAGGCCGAGGGTCAGTCGAGCATGAAGAACCTCCTCGGCGGCAAGGGGGCCAATCTTGCCGAGATGTGCAACCTGGGGCTGCCGGTGCCTCCGGGCTTCACCATTCCCACCGAGGCCTGCGTCCACTACTACGACAATGGCAACAGCTATCCGCCAGAGCTCAAGGGCCAGGTTGAAGCCGCGCTGGTCGAGGTGGGCCGCATTGCCGGCAAGACTTTCGGCGATGCGAAAAACCCGCTTCTCGTATCGGTCCGTTCCGGCGCCCGCGCCTCGATGCCGGGCATGATGGACACGGTGCTGAACCTCGGGCTCAACGACATGACGGTCGAGGCCGTCGCCCGCGCCGCCGGTGACGAGCGCTTCGCCTATGACAGCTATCGGCGCTTCATCACCATGTATTCCGACGTGGTGCTGGGCTGCGACCACCATCATTTCGAGGAAACGCTCGAGGACTACAAGGACCGCAACGGCGTCCAGCTCGACACGGACCTCAAGGCCGAGGACTGGAAGACGCTGGTCGGGCGCTACAAGGAGATCGTCAAGAAAGAGCTTGGCCGCGAGTTCCCGCAGGATCCGCATGAGCAGCTCTGGGGCGCGATCGGGGCCGTGTTCGGCTCATGGATGAATGCGCGCGCCATCAAATACCGCGAGCTCAACAACATTCCCGCCGCCTGGGGCACGGCGGTCAACGTGCAGTCGATGGTGTTCGGCAACATGGGCGACACCTCCGCCACCGGCGTGGCCTTCACCCGCAACCCGTCGACCGGCGAAAAGGAGCTTTATGGCGAGTTCCTGATCAACGCCCAGGGCGAGGACGTGGTGGCCGGCATCCGCACGCCGCAGGACATCACCGAACTGGCCCGCAAGACGGCAGGGTCGGATCGCCCCTCGATGGAAGTGGCGATGCCGGAGGCGTATCGGGAACTGGTGCGCATCTACGGCATCCTCGAGAAGCACTACCGCGACATGCAGGACATGGAGTTCACGGTCGAGACCGGCAAGCTCTGGATGTTGCAGACGCGCGGCGGCAAACGGACCGCCAAGGCGGCGCTGCGCATTGCGGTGGAGTTGGCCAACGAGGGGCTGATCACCCAACATGAAGCGATCATGCGGGTCGAGCCAGGCTCGCTCGACCAGTTGCTGCATCCGACCATCGACCCCAAGGCCGAGCGCCGCATCATCGCCACCGGCCTGCCGGCCTCCCCGGGCGCGGCGACCGGCGAAGTGGTGTTCACCTCGAACGAGGCCGAGGCACTGAAGAAGGCGGGCAAGAAGGTCATCCTCGTGCGTGTCGAGACCTCGCCGGAAGACATCCACGGCATGCACGCCGCCGAAGGCATCCTGACCACACGCGGCGGCATGACCAGCCACGCGGCCGTGGTGGCGCGCGGCATGGGCAAGCCTTGCGTGTCCGGCGCCGGCCAGATCCGCGTCGACTACGCCAAGAAGACCTTCACGGTCGGCGGTCATACGCTGAAAGCGGGTGATTTCATCACCATCGATGGCGGCAATGGCCAGGTCATGCTTGGCGAAATCCGCATGCAGCAGCCTGAACTGGCCGGCGAATTCGCGACCCTGATGGTCTGGGCCGACAAGGTGCGCCGCCTGAAGGTGCGCGCCAATGCCGAGACCCCGCTGGATGCCCGCACCGCGCGCGAGTTCGGCGCGGAAGGCATCGGCCTTTGCCGCACCGAGCACATGTTCTTTGAGGGCGACCGCATCGTCGCGGTGCGCGAAATGATCCTCGCCGATGACGAGGCCGGCCGCAGGAAGGCGCTGGCCAAGCTGTTGCCGATGCAGCGCGCCGACTTTGTCGAACTGTTCAAGATCATGCAGGGCCTGCCCGTCACCATCCGCCTGCTCGATCCGCCGCTGCACGAGTTCCTGCCGCACACCGAAGCCGAGATGACCGAGGTCGCTGCCTCGATGGGCGTCTCGATCGAGAAACTGAAGCGCCGCGCCACGGACCTGCACGAGTTCAACCCGATGCTCGGCTTCCGTGGCTGCCGCCTTGCGGTCGCCTATCCGGAAATCGCCGAGATGCAGGCCCGCGCAATCTTCGAGGCGGCCGTGATCGCGGCGCGCGAGACCGGACAGCCCGTGGTGCCCGAGGTGATGGTGCCGCTGGTGATGACGAAGCCCGAGCTTGACCTCGTGCGCGGGCGCATCGACGCCATGGAAAAGGCCGTGGAAGCCGAAACCGGGGCGAAGCTGACCTACCAGGTCGGCACCATGATCGAATTGCCGCGCGCTGCGCTGAGGGCGAAGGAGATTGCAGCCTCCGCCGAGTTCTTCTCGTTCGGCACCAACGACCTGACCCAGACCACGCTTGGCATCAGCCGCGACGACGCCGCCTCGTTCCTCGGGCCGTACACCCAGAAGGGCATCCTGCCTGCCGATCCGTTCGTCACCATCGACCGCGACGGCGTCGGCGAACTGGTGAGGCTTGCGGTAGAGCGCGGACGCGAGACCCGTCCCGACATCAAGCTCGGCATCTGCGGCGAGCATGGCGGTGATCCGGCCTCGATCCAGTTCTGCGAGGAAACCGGGCTCGACTATGTCTCGTGTTCGCCCTACCGCGTGCCGATCGCCCGGCTCGCCGCCGCGCAGGCAGCACTCGGCAAGGTGACCGCGAAGGAAGGTTGACAGTTGTCGCGGCGGCGGCGTTTCATGGCCGGCGTTGACAATTCAGGTTGTGAAACCGGCCACCCCGCCAAGATCGCTGATCACCGCAAGCGGCGGCAGATCCTCGTATTCGTCCGGCATGCCGGCCCGGTTGCACCAGAGGCACGCGAAACCGAACGCGGCCGCGCCGGCCACGTCCCAGCGGTTCGAGGAGATGAACAGCACCTCAGTGCGCTCGACGCCAAGCTGATCGAGCACGGGCTGATAGGCGCGCGGAGGCGGCTTGAACGTTCCCAGCGGGTGCACGGAGATCACGGCGTCGAGCAGCCCCTCAAGGCCCGCCGAGGTCACGGCACTTGCCAGCATGCCGGGCGAACCATTCGACAGGATCGCTGTCCTGAGGCCCAGCGCCCGCAAGGCGGCCAACGCTGCCGGCGCCTCGCCGTAGGCGCTGAGCTGGCGATAGGCCGCCAGCAGGTTGCCGCGCAACTCCGCATCATCGAGCGCAAACCGGGCCAGCGCGAAATCGAGCGCCGCTTCGGTCAACTCCCAGAAATCGCGGTAGCGCCCCATCAGGGACCGCGTCCAAGAATACTCGAGCTGCTTGGCGCGCCACAACTCGGAGACTGGCTGGGCGTTGGGGCCCATTGCCGCCGCATGCCGCGACACGGCCGAGTGCACGTCGAACAGGGTGCCATAGGCATCGAACACCACGGCGCGGAACTTGACGTCTGTCATCGCTGCAGCATCGGGCCTGCGCGCGGGCTGTCAAGGGCATGCCGCAGCATCGCGATTGACAACGCGCACGCTTTATCCAAATTGTGCACGTGCAATTTGAGGTCGCAAGCGCGGCGCGAGCTTTGACTGATACAACGATACAGGCTGGAACGGCATCTCGCCAAATCCCGCCAACGGGCCCTTGGGAGGACCACGCATGACCATCTCATTCACACGCCGCGCCATGTTGCGCGCGACCTCTGTCGCTGGCGTCGCGGCGACCGCCCTCGCCGGGGGCCTCGGCCAGGCTTCGGCGCAGGGCGTCACGCTCAGGCTGTCCTCGCCCGCCTCGCCGACCGACCAGCGCGCGCTGGCGCTGACCGAAGTTTTCGGCCCTGCCATCAAGGACATCGCGACCTTCCAGCCAAGCTGGAACGCAACCCTGTTCCGTCAGGGCACGGAGCTCGAGGCCATCGCGCGCGGCAACCTCGACATGTCGATCGCCTCCGCGCAGGAACTGGCGACGCTCATTCCAGCCTGGTCGATCTTCACGGCAGGCTATCTGCTGCGCGATGCCGACCACCAGAAGAAGGTGTTCGCCTCGAACGTCATGGACGGCTTGAAGAAAACCACCGAGGAACGCCTCGGCGTGAAGCTGCTGTCGGTGATGTATCTCGGCCGCCGTCAGGTCAACCTGCGCACCGACAAGGAGATCAAGACCCCGGCGGACATGGCAGGCCTCAAGCTGCGCATGCCGAATTCCGAAGCGTGGCTGTTTCTTGGGCAGGCCCTCGGCGCAAGCCCGGTGCCGCTGGCCTTCACGGAAATCTACACGGCGCTGCAGTCGGGCGCGGTCGATGGTCAGGACAACCCGCTGCCGACGGTTCGTGACGCGAAGTATTTCGAGGTCACCAAGCAGGTCGTGCTGACCAGCCACCTCGTCGACCAGAACTATCTGGCCATCTCCAAGCGCGTGTGGGACCGCTTCACGCCGGCGCAGCAGGCGGTGATCCAGAAGGCGGCGGATGACGCGTCGGAGTTGGGGCGCCAGCGCCAGCTTGCGCTCGAGACCGAACTCGAGACCTTCCTGAAGGCGCAGGGCCTCAAGGTCTACACGCCGGACGTCGAGGCCTTCCGCAAGAAGGTTCAAGCCGATTACGCGGCATCCAAGTTCGCCGCCGACTGGCCGGCGGGCATGGTCGAGCGCATCAACGCCATACGCTGAGCAGCGGCAGAAGCCGGCTAGGGGCGGGCCATGACGAGATTGCCGGAGCGCCTCAGGGTCGCTGCACTCGACATCGCGGCGCTGATGCTGGGGGCGCTGTTCCTCATCTTCCTCATTCAGATCGCGGCGCGCTACGTCTTCGGCGCGCCGCTGCTCTGGACGCTGGAAGCATGCCTCACGCTGTGGCTCTGGGTCGTGTTCTGGAGCGGCGCCTTCATCCTGCAGGAGAAGGACCACGTGCGCTTCGACGTGCTCTACAACGCGGTCGGGCCGCGCCTCAGGCGCGGCTTCGCGTTGATGTCAGCCGTCGCGATTTCCGGCGGGTTCCTCGCGGCCCTGCCTGCGACCTGGAGCTACATCGACTTTTATCAGATCAAGCGCAGTTCGGTGATCGGCATCCGGCTCGACATCGTGTTCTCCATCTACGGCGTCTTCGCCGCCATGCTGGTGCTGCGCTACGGCTGGCGGACCTGGCTTCTCGTCCGGGGGGCTGATCCCGACGCGCTCGACAACCGCCGTGCCGGCGACGGATACAACGTCCAGTGAGCGTCGCGCTGCTCTCCTGCCTGAGCGCCTTGATCGCGCTCGCGACCATCGGCGCGCCAATTCCGATGTCGATGATCGTGTCCGCGATCATCTATCTCGCCGTGAAGGGGCAGGACCTCGGTCTTGCGGCTGAACAGATCATCCAGGGCCTGTATGACAGCTTCGTGATCCTCGCGATCCCGCTGTTCATCGTCGCGGCCAACTTCATGAATGCCGGCACGATTTCCGCCCGGCTGGCTGATTTCTGCCTCGCCATCGTCGGCCGGCTCAAGGGCGGCATGGGCCATGTCAATGTCGTGACCAGCGTGATCTTCGCGGGGATGTCGGGCTCGGCCGTGGCCGACGTGGTCGGCATGGGCAAGATGTCGATCGACATGATGATCAAGGACAACCGCTATCCGCTCGGCTATGCGGCCGCGATAACCGCGGCGACCGCCGTGATCGGCCCGATCATCCCGCCGTCGATTCCGATGGTGCTGTATGCGCTCATCTCCGACGCCTCGATCGGCTACCTGTTCCTCGGCGGCGTTGTGCCGGGGCTGGTGATGGCGGCGGCCATGATGCTGCTCAACACCTACACCGCCCACAAGCTCAACGTGCCGCTCGAGGAACCGGTGCCGTTGCGGGCCATCCCCGGCATCACCTTCAGGGCCCTGCCCGCGCTGATGATGCCGGTCATCCTGCTTGCCGGCATCTACGGCGGAGCCACGACGCCTACCGAAGCTGCTGCCATAGCTGCAGCGTACGCGTTCCTTGTCGCGGCGCTTATCTATCGCGCCTTGAGCTTCGCCAGCATCCGCGCGGTGATGCACGACAGCGTGCGCTCGTCGGCCTCGGTCGGCCTGATCATCGGCTCGGCGCTGATCTTCAACTACATCGTCGCCAGCGAGAACATTCCCGCCCAGGTCCAGCAGATGATGAAGGGGGTGGAGATTTCGCCCCTGATGTTCATGCTCCTGATGAACCTGCTGTTCCTCGTGCTCGGCTGCTTTCTCGATGCTTCGACCATCATTCTCGTCATCATCCCGGTGTTCATCCCGACGGTGAAGGCGCTCGGCATCGACCTGGTGCATTTCGGGATCGTGGCGATCATCAACTGCATGATCGGGCTGATCACGCCGCCTTACGGGGTCCTTCTCTTCGTGCTCAACGCGATAACGGGCATACCGCTCAAGGTCATCATCGATGCGATCTGGCCATGGGTCGGGGTGCTGGTCGCGGCGTTGCTGTTCATGATCCTCGTGCCTGACGTGGTGCTGTGGCTGCCGAAACGTTTCGGGTATGCGGGTTGAGTGGCTGGTGTCCGCATGGTCTCCAGAACTGTGCGGTTCGGCCTTCGGCGCATGGAGACGGACCTAGCGCCCCGCGCAGCAAGGCGATCATGCAGGCCTGCACGCTTCTCATCATCACAGACCAAAACCATGGCAAAACGCTCAGCCGGAGACACAGGCGCTGAGCAACGTCGAAGGCTGACTGTCAGGCTGTGCGCACGCTGCAGCCACCCTTCGACAAGCGCAGGATGACAGTGCGTGATGTGAAAGTGCCTTGCCTCACTCCACCCTCTTCAGCCGATAAAGCGCCTCGAGCGCCTGCTTCGGCGTCAGTTCATCAGGATCGATGCCCGCCAGCGCCTCGCGCAGCAGGTCGGGCTTTGCAGCTTGAGGCGGCGCGGCATGGCGGATGGGGGCGGCGAACAGCGGCAGATCGTCGATGATCGTCGCCACCGGCTTCTCGCGCTCGCTCTTCTCCAGTTCGGCCAGCAGCAGCCGCGCGCGCTCCACCACGGCGGGCGGCAGGCCTGCGAGCTTCGCCACCTGGATGCCATAGGAGCGGTCTGCCGCGCCGGGCGCCACCTCGTGCAGGAAGACCACATCGCCGTTCCACTCGGTGACGCGCACCGTGGCGTTCGAGATGCGCGGCCAGCGCTCGGCGAGAGCCGTCAACTCGTGGAAATGCGTGGCGAACAGCGCCCTGCAGCGGTTGACCTCGTGCAGGTGCTCGATCGCCGACCAAGCGATCGAGAGGCCATCGAAGGTGGCCGTGCCGCGCCCGATTTCGTCGAGAATGACGAGCGCGCGTGGCCCGGCCTGATTGAGGATCGCCGCGGTCTCGACCATCTCGACCATGAATGTCGAGCGCCCCCGGGCAAGGTCATCGGCAGCTCCGACACGGCTGAAGAGCCGGTCGACGATGCCGATGCGGGCGGCGCGCGCCGGCACGAACGCGCCCATCTGGGCCAGGATCACGATCAGCGCGTTCTGGCGCAGGAAGGTCGACTTGCCGGCCATGTTGGGGCCCGTGAGGAGCGTGATGCGCCCGCCGCCCTTGGCCGTCAGGTCGCAATCATTGGCGACGAAGGGCTGGCCGTCACGCTTCAGCGCCGCCTCGACGACAGGGTGGCGCCCAGCCGTGATGACCAGCGCATCGGAGGCGTCGATTTCAGGCCGCGTCCATCTTTCGGTGGCTGCCAGTTCGGCCAGCGCCGCCGCCACGTCCACCGAAGCCAGCGCCTGCGCCGCGTGCCTGATGCGGTCGCCAGCCTCCAGCACGGCGGCGCGAAGATCGGCAAACAGCGCAAGCTCCAGCTTGAGCGAGCGGTCGGCGGCAGAGGCGATCTTGTCCTGCAATTCGCCAAGCTCCACCGAGGTGAAGCGCATCGCGCCCGCCATCGTCTGGCGGTGGATGAAGGTGGCGCGATGCGGCTCCTGCATGAAGGCCTCACCCGCGGCCTGCGGCACCTCGATGAAGAAGCCAAGCACGTTGTTGTGCTTGATGCGCAGCGTGCGCACGCCGGTCTCATTGGCATAGCGGCCCTGCAAGGCCGCAATGACGCGGCGCGAGTCGGTTTGCAGTTCGCGCAACTCGTCAAGATCAGCCCGGTGGCCCTCGCGAATGAAGCTGCCATCGCGCGCCATCAACGGCAGTTCATCGGCCAGCGCCTGTCTGAGATGGGCCGCCAGCGCGGGCTCGACGCTGCCAAGCGCCTCGGCTGCGCCCATCAGTTCAGGCGGCAAACTCAGCAGATCGGAGAGTTCGCGAGCGATCGCCGCCGCCACATCGAGCCCCTCCGCCAGCGCTGCGAGGTCCCGCGGGCCGCCCCGGTCGAGAGAGAGCCTGCCATAGGCGCGCTCAATGTCCGGCACGCGCGCCAGCAGGGAGCGAAGGTTGTCGCGCAACTGGGCCTCGCCGACGAACAGCGCCACGCTGTCATGCCGTGACTGGATCGCCGCGACCTCGATGAGCGGCGAGGACAGGCGCTCGCCCAGCAGCCGGGCCCCGCCGGGCGTCAGGGTGCGGTCGATGGTCTGGATCAGGCTGCCCTGCCTGTCGCCGCCCAGCGTGCGCATCAATTCCAGATTGGCGCGGGTCGCGGCATCGATCCGCATCAGCGCATCGGCTCCATCGCGGCGTGGCGGCATCAGCGGCGCGCGGGACGCAAGCTGCGTGCGCTCGACATAGGCCAGCGCCATGGCCGCAGCCGCCATCTCCGAACGCGAGAAGCTGCCGAAGGCGTCGAGCGTGGCGACGCCGAAATGTTCCTTCAGCCGGCGCTCGGCCGAAACCGGATCAAGCCCGCCCTGCGCCAGCGGCGTCATCGCGGCCCGGATGTCACGCCAGAGCGGCCGCAGTTCCGCCTCGTCATGGATGGCGTCAGGCAGGACGATCTCGCGCGGTTCGAGCCTTGCCAGTTCCACGCCAAGCCCACCCTGCGCGGTGTCGGCCACGGTGAAGCGCCCGGTCGAGATATCGACGGCGGCGACGCCGTAAATCCAGCTTTCATCTGGCAGTCTGCGCCGCGCCAGCGCCACAAGCAGGCTGGCGCGCGAGGGGTCCAGCAGGTTTTCCTCGGTGACGGTGCCAGGCGTGACAAGGCGCACCACATCGCGCCTGACCACCGATTTTGCCCCGCGCTTCCTCGCCTCCGCCGGGTCTTCGAGCTGCTCGCAGACGGCGACACGATGGCCAAGGCCGATCAGGCGCTGAAGGTAATCATCGGCACGCACCACCGGCACGCCGCACATGGGGATATCCTCGCCGCCATGGCGGCCCCGCTTGGTCAGCACGATGCCAAGGGCGCGTGAGGCGACCTCCGCATCGCCGAAGAACAGCTCGTAGAAATCACCCATGCGATAGAACAGGAGACTGCCGGGATTGACCGCCTTGATCTCCAGATATTGCGCCATCGACGGCGTCGCCTTGTGGGAGACATCCGGCACTGAGCTGGGGGCGGGATCGGGCATCGAGCACATCTAGCGGATCGGTCGGCGTTTTTCATCCCATGGCGCTCGTCCATGAACAGGAAAGCGTTGCGATGATTGACCCACGACCCCGCCGTCACCCCGGACTTGATCCGGGATCGGACGGGACTGCCGAGATCATTCCAAGGCTGATGGGCTCACAGAACGATCCCGGATCAAGTCCGGGATGACGGCGGATGGGTGGAAGGTAGCCCGTGATCAGCTTGAGTCTCGGCCCACAAAGAGCATCATCTTTTCGCATTTGGCGAAAATCAGGGCTTTCGCGGGGGCGGCGCTGTCTCTACGTTGCGGCTCCCTCCAGAAGAGCCGCTCCAATGCGGCCACCTCGACCTGCCCAAGGACCAACGCCATGGCCAAGCGCCCCCGTCCGACCTTCACCGATCAGGAAGCCCTGCAATTTCATTCGATGGGCAAGCCGGGCAAGCTCGAAATCGTGCCGACCAAGCCGATGGCGACGCAGCGCGACCTCTCCCTCGCCTACTCGCCGGGCGTCGCCGTGCCGGTGCTGGCCATCGCGCAGGACCCGTCCAAGGCCTATGACTACACCACGCGCGGCAACCTGGTGGCGGTGATTTCCAACGGCACCGCGATCCTGGGCCTCGGCAACCTCGGCGCGCTGGCCTCCAAGCCGGTGATGGAGGGCAAATCGGTGCTGTTCAAGCGCTTCGCCGACATCGACAGCATCGACCTTGAGGTCGACACCGAGGACCCGGAGCAGTTCATCAACGCCGTGCGCTATCTCGGGCCGTCCTTCGGCGGCATCAACCTCGAGGACATCAAGGCGCCCGAGTGCTTCATCATCGAGGAGCGCCTGCGCGAGTTGATGGACATCCCCGTGTTCCATGACGATCAGCACGGCACCGCCATCATCGCCGCCGCGGGCCTGCTCAATGCGCTGAAGCTGACCGGCCGGGACATCAAGTCGACACGGCTGGTGGTCAACGGCGCTGGCGCTGCCGGCATAGCCTGCACCGAATTGCTGAAAGCCATGGGCTTTGCGCCGAACAACGTCATGCTGTGCGACACCAAGGGCGTGATCTGGCGCGGCCGCACCGAGGGCATGAACCAGCAGAAGAGCGGCCACACGGTCGTGACCGACGCCCGCACGCTGGCCGATGCGCTGCAGGGGGCCGACGCCTTCTTCGGCCTGAGCCAGAAGGGCGCGGTAACGCCCGCCATGGTGGCCTCGATGGCGCCGAACCCGATCATCTTCGCCATGGCGAACCCCGACCCGGAAATAACGCCCGAGGAGGTGGCTGAAATCCGCGATGACGCCATCATGGCGACCGGCCGGTCGGATTACCCCAACCAGGTCAACAACGTGCTGGGCTTCCCCTACATCTTCCGCGGCGCGCTCGACTGCCGCGCCCGCACCATCAACATGGAAATGAAGATCGCTGCGGCGCAGGCGCTGGCCGCGCTGGCCCAGGAAGACGTGCCGGACGAGGTCGCCGCAGCCTATCAGGGCGCGCGGCCCAAGTTCGGGCGCGAGTACATCATCCCCGTGCCGTTCGACCCGCGCCTGATGACCACGATCCCGCCAGCCGTCGCCAAGGCCGCGATGGACACCGGCGTCGCCGCCAAGCCCATCGTTGACATGAAGGCCTATGTGGCGCAGCTTTCGGCAAGGCGCGATCCGGTGGCCGGCACGCTCAACCGCATCTTCGAGCGCGTGCGCCGCTACCCCAAGCGCGTCGTCTTCGCCGAGGGCGAGGAGGAGCAGGTCATCCGTGCCGCCTTCTCGTTCGTCAACCAGGGGCTTGGCCGCGCCATTCTCGTGGGCCGCGAGGACCGCATCACCGAGACGGCGACGTTCCTCGGCATCGACCTCGAGGGCAAGGACATCGAAATCCACAATGCGCGGCTGTCCGTGCGCAATGCGGCCTACGCCAATTTTCTCTACGAACGGCTGCAGCGGAAGGGCTACCTGTTCCGTGACTGCCAGCGCCTGATCAACAACGACCGGAACCACTTTGCAGCCGCGATGGTGGCGCTGGGCGACGCAGACGGCATGGTCACCGGCGTGACGCGCAACTATTCGATCGCCTTGGAAGATGTGCGCCATGTCATCGACGAGAAGCCCGGCCACAAGCTGATCGGCGTGTCGCTGGTGCTGTCGCGCGGGCGCAACGTGCTGGTGGCCGACACCGCCATCACCGAAATGCCGACGGCGCAGGAACTCTCCGAGATCGCCATCGAGGCGGCGGGCGTGGGGCGGCGGCTGGGCTATGAGCCGCGCGTCGCGCTGCTTGCCTTCTCCACCTTCGGCCACCCTGAGGGCGAGCGCTCGGACAAGGTGCGCGATGCAGTGAAGATCCTCGACGGCATGCGCGTCGATTTCGAATATGACGGCGAGATGGCCGCCGACGTGGCGCTCAACCGCGATTTGATGGCGCAATATCCGTTCTGCCGTCTGTCGCAGCCGGCCAACATCCTGATCATGCCGGCGTTCCATTCGGCCTCGATCGCCACCAAGATGCTGCAGGAACTCGGTGGCTCAACCGTGATCGGCCCGTTGATCGTCGGCCTCGACAAGCCCGTCCAGATCGTGCCGCTCGGCGCGAAGGACTCGGACATCGTGAACATGGCAGCGCTCGCGGCGTTCAATATCGGCGGGTGAATTGGCGATATGCGCCCCATCGCTCGCCTTCACGCGCCGGAATCGGACGGCGCGCGGCGCAGCAAGGCGAGGTAGCTTGTGGTCTGCGGCGCACAGGCCGATGCGCCTGGCGTGCGGCGCCGCATGCGCGGCCTCTTGCTTGCAGCAGAACGCTCCATGAAGTCCCGCATCGCGACGGCATGGCTATGGCTCTCGATGGCTCCGCGCTGAAGGCCGATGTCCTTCAGGGTGCGGTCATCCAGACGCCGCAAGGCCTTGGCCGTGCTTACCCGGACCAAATAAAACAACGCGCGTCGCCTGTATCGCTGCAAGCGGAAGCGCAGAATGCGCCGGGCTTCTGTGCCAACATCATTGAAAAGCAGGGCGCGGGAATGCAATGACCTATCGGACCACATCAATCAAAACTCCTCATCTGAAAAATGACGAGACTTCCGCTTGGGAAGAGCTCTCATCTCGTGGGGAGATGTATGATTTTCGTTGGGGCAAAGGTCAAAATGAAGTTCTTGATGGGGTCATAAGCAATCGTTTCAGAAGCGCCGGCTTTCCAGCGGCAGCCACGGCCGCGCCATACGACGTGCCTGAGACCGAACCCGATCTCCCGCCTCCGCAATCGTGGATGCCCGGCTCACAGCCGGGCATGACGAAGACTTGTGAATGGGGAAGCCTCTCACTTATCCTTCGGCTTCACCGCTTCCACCGTCCACTTGTCCGTCAGCGCCATCAGCAGCCCCGAGATCACGAACATCATATGGATGCCGACCAGCCAGATCAGCTCCCGGTCGGAGACCTTGCCGACGTTCATGAAGGCTTTCAGCACCTGAATGGCCGAGATCGCGACGATCGACGACACGAGCTTGAGCTTCAGCCCCGTGAAGTCGATCTTGCCCATCCACTCGGGCCAGTCCTTGTGGTCTTCCGCCTCGATGCGCGAGACGAAGTTTTCGTAACCGGAGAAGATCACGATGATGATCAGCGAGCCGGTCAGCGTGAGGTCGACCAGCGCGAGCACGCCAAGGATGATGTCGGATTCCTTGGCGCTCCACGCTGTCAGCATGAAGTGCACAGTCTCCTGCCCCGCCTTCAGCAGCAGCGCGAACAGCGCGATGACGAGCATCACGTAAAACGGCGCCAGCAGCCAGCGGCTGCCGAACAGGAACTTCTCCAGCAACTTCTCGATCATGGAATCCGGCCCTCGGGTGCAGGCCGGTTCTGGCATTGCCGATTGATCAGGGCAAGAGCGGCGAGGCCGGGAAGCGCGCTACGCGCTCACGCCGGTTCCGATCTGGCAGGTGACGCCCGTGCCGCCCAGCCCGCAATAGCCGGACGGGTTCTTGGCGAGGTACTGCTGATGGTAGGCTTCGGCGAAGTAGAACGTCGGCGCCTCCACGATTTCGGTGGTGATCGGGTCAAACCCCTTCTTCGCGAGCGCTGCGCCGTAGATGGCCTTCGAGGCTTCGGCTTCGGCCGTCTGCGCGGACGAATAGGTGTAGATGCCGCTGCGGTATTGCGTGCCGACATCGTTGCCCTGGCGCATGCCCTGGGTCGGGTCGTGGCTTTCCCAGAAGGTCTTGAGCAGGTCCGCGAACGCCGTCTTCGCAGGGTCGAACACCACCAGCACGACCTCGTTGTGGCCGGTCAGGCCGGAGCACGCCTCTTCATAGGTCGGATTGGGCGTGTAGCCGCCGGCATAGCCGACGGCGGTGACCCAGACGCCGCCCTCCATCTGCCAGAACTTGCGTTCGGCGCCCCAGAAGCAACCAAGGCCGAACACGACCTGCTCATGGCCGTCAGGATAAGGCCCCTTGAGTTTACGCCCGTTGACGAAATGGGCTTCGGCCGTGGCGATGGGATGCGGGCGGCCCGGCAGCGCGCCCGCGCGGCTGGGCATTTCGGCTTTCTTGCGCATGAAGAACATGGGTCGGGCTCCGCTTGTTGCGACTGTGCTTCAGAACGTAGTGACGGAAAGGCCGCCGCGCGAGAGGGGCAGGCGCATCAGTTTCGCGTGAGGTAGCCGACCGCCGCACCGGAGCGCCGGCCAAGACGATAGACCACCAGCCCGAGGGCCAGCAGCACGAGCGAAGTTGGCAGCATCAGGAAGGTGATCAGCACCGGGTCCCACAGCAGCGGATGGAGGTTGCGCTCGACCGCTGGCTGGAGCTGGTTGAAGCGCTCGCCGAACAGCCTGAGGGCCGTTGCGCCGACGCGCGCATAGTCCAGCGTCGAATTGGCCAGCGAGCGGGCCCCATCCATGACAGCCGCGACGAAACCGGCGGCCAGCAGCAGGAAGGCCAGCATGCGGAACAGGCTCTTGATCACGCGCGTCACCCCTATCGTCCACCTCTGCCTCCGGCGGCGCGGGGTTGCAAGAGGCCGCCGCGTCCGGACAGGATTTTCGCGGCTATCCGCGGAATTTTCCGCCCAAATCCGTGCCCGGCGCTTGCATTCCACGCCGGGGACAGTCATAGCCGCTGGCGGTCTTTGCTTGATCTGGCGAAGATGCCACGCATGCTGCGGCGCGCGTTGCGGACAGGTGGCCGAGTGGTTGAAGGCGCACGCCTGGAAAGTGTGTATAGGGGCAACTCTATCGCGGGTTCGAATCCCGCCCTGTCCGCCAGCGATTCATCCCGACCAGATGCTGCCCGGACGGGGGCTTGAGCGATAGCCGGGTTCGGGCATGTTCGAGATCGCGCCGTTTCTGGACTGTGCCGACGAGAAGCTGGAAACATGATCGGCCACAACAGTGCGGATCAGGACGCGACTGACGAGCCACGTCGAATGTGTGCGTCCCGCCCTAGAAATTGACCTTGTCCGCGCCCTTCAGCTTCAGCATCTCGCGTGCATCGTCGGGAGTTGCGACCTCGAGGCCGAGGCCTTCGATGATCTGGCGGGCTTTCAGGACCTGATCGGCGTTCGACGCGGCCATCTTGGCGGCCCCTAGCCAGAGCGAATCCTCGAGGCCGACGCGGATGTTGCCGCCCATGGCGACGGCTTGCGCCGCGATGGGAAGCTGGTGGCGGCCGGCCCCCAGAACCGACCAGTGGTAGTCCTTGCCGAACAGCCGGTCGGCGGTGCGCTTCATGTGGGAGACGTCTTCCGGATGGGGACCGATGCCGCCGAGGATGCCGAACACCGACTGCACGAAGAAGGGCGGCTTGACCAGCCCGCGCTCGGCGAAATGCGCCAGGGTGTAAAGATGGCCGATGTCGTAGCACTCGATCTCGAAACGGGTGTCGTTCTCGGCGCAGCGGGTCAGGATGCCGGCAATGTCCTTGAAGGTGTTGCGGAAGATGCGGTCATCGGAACCGGCCAGGTAAGGCTCCTCCCAGTCGTGCCTGAATTCCTTGAAGCGGGCCAGCATCGGGTAGAGCCCGAAATTCATCGAGCCCATGTTGAGGGATGCGACCTCGGGTTTGAAGGTCGTGCACGGGCGCAGCCGCTCCTCGATGCCCATGGTCGGGGCGCCGCCGGTGGTGATGTTGATCACTGCTTTGGTGCGCTGCTTGATCACCTTCAGGAACGGCTCGAACGCCTCGGGAGACTGGTCGGGCCTGCCGTCGACCGGGTTGCGCGCATGGACATGGACCAGGGCGGCGCCCGCCTCCGCCGCCCCGATCGCCGCATCGGCGATCTCGCTGGCGGTGATGGGCAGATGAGGCGACATGGAGGGCGTGTGGATTGCGCCGGTCACGGCGCAGGTGATCATGACCTTGCGTGGCATCTCAGTCCTCCATCGTTCGCTTGTGCGCCTGAAGGGCAGCCAGACGTTCGTCCCGCCGCCGCGAGCGCTCCTCGATATCTGCCGCATCGGGGCGGCGTCCCCATTCGTCGGCGATACGCGACGCGCCTTCGTCCTGCCAGGCCGACGGCGGCGCAGGATCGGCGGCGAGACGCTGATAGAAGGCGGAATAACGGGCGATGTAGTCCGGAATTCCTCCCGGCGCATTGAGTTCGATGGTCTCGAACGGCCCAAGAAAGGACCAGCGCAGGCCAAGCCCGTCCTTGACGACGCAGTCGAGGTCCTGCGGCGAGACATAGCCTTCCCCGGCCAGCTTCATGGCCTCGCTGAGCAGGGCTCCCTGCAGGCGGTTGAGGATGAAGCCCTCGATCTCGCGCCTGACGATGATCGGCACTTGGCCGATTCCGCTGTAGATGCGGTGCGCCCGCTCGATCACCTCCGGCGCGGTCCAGGGCGCGCCGCAAAGCTCGACCACCGGCACCAGATGCGGCGGGTTGACCGGGTGCGCGACCAGGCAACGGTGGCGACCGGCAAGATGCTCCGTGAACTTCGAGGCCACGATGGCCGAGGTGGAGCTCGCCAGGATCGCATCGACAGGAGCCAGCCTGTCGAGTTCGGCATAGATCGTCTGCTTCACCTCGACCTTCTCCGGCCCGTTCTCCTGCACCAGATTGACGTCCTCAAGGGCAGCTTCAAGCGTGGCTGACACGCTGATGCGGGCCAGCGCGCCGGCGGGATCGTCGCAAAGGCCGTGGCGGGCGAGTTGCTCCAGCGCCTGCCGGCAAAGCTCGTGGCAGCGCAGGGCCTGCCCGTCGACCGGATCATGCAGGCGCACCTGCCAGCCGGCGCGGGCAAAGATGGAGGCCCAGGCGCGCCCGATCAGGCCGGCGCCGACAATGGCCATGGTTCCGGTCATCTCGTCATCCTCACAGCCACAGCACCTTTCGCCTCAGATCGATGTCGCGCGACAGCACGTCGGATGGCCCGACGTGCTGCACCTCGCCGCGCTCGAGCACCACGGCGCGGTCCGAAAGGGCCAGCGCCAGATCGAGGTGATGATCGACGATGATGATCGAGATTTCCTGCCGGAGTTTGTCGAACGCCTCGAACAGCTCTTCGACGATGGCCGGCGCCAGACCCTCGAAGGGCTCGTCGAGCAACAGGATGCGGGTGTCGCCGGAAAGCGCGCGGGCGACAGCGACCATCTGCTGCTCGCCGCCGGAGAGATAATCGGCTGGCGACGACCAGCGTTGCCTGATGCGTGGGAAGAAGCCGAAGATCTTCTCGTCGTCCCAGTGCATGCCCTGGCCGTTGCGCCGCTTGAGGCGGCCAAGCTCGAGGTTGTCCTTGACCGACATGCCGGCGAACAGGCCCCTGCCTTGCGGCACGTAGGAAACGCCCTTGCGCGTGATCACGGACGATGGCTGCCGGGCCAATGCCGCGCCGCCAAGGGCGATGTCGCCTGCGGCCGGCGGCACGATGCCGACGATTGTCTTGAGCAGCGTCGACTTGCCTGCGCCATTGCGGCCGAGCAGGGCGACAATCTCGTTCTGCCTGACATCGAGGCTGACATCGCGCAGGATGTGGCTCTTGCCGTAGAAAGTGTCGACATTGCGCACCGCCAGCAGCACGTCATCGGTGGCGGCGCTGGCGCGATGCGTCGCCGCCAGCGCATGCGAGCCGGAACCGATGTAGACCTCCTGCACCTTGGCCGAGGTGCGGGCGTTCTCGACATCGCCATCGACCAGCACCTGTCCCTCGTTCATCACGGTGACGTGGTCGGCGATCTGGAAGACGCGGTCGATGTCATGCTCCACCAGCAGCACCGGCATGTCGCGCGAGATGGACTTGATCAGGTTGCCGACGCGCTCGCGCTCGGCGGCGGCGAGCCCCGCGAGCGGCTCATCCAGCAGCAGGACGCGCGGGCGCGTCGCCAGCGCCAGGCTCATGTCGAGCAGCCTCTGGCCGCCATAGGAGAGCGAACCGGCCTCGGAGGTTTCGACGCCAGCCAGGCCCATGGTGGCGATGACGCCTTCGGTCTGGGCATTGACCTCCGAAAGCGACAGCGCGCTGACCCACGGATTGAAGGCCTGCGGAAAGCGGGCCTGAACGGCGAGGCGGACATTCTCGCTGATGCTGAGCGTCGGGAAAAGGTTGGTGATCTGGAACGAGCGGCCGATCCCGGCGCGCGTAATCGCTTCCGGCGACATGCCGCCGATGCTGCGGCCGGCCAGCATGACCTTGCCCTTGTCCGGCGCGAACATGCCGGACATCAGGTTGAACGCCGTGGTCTTGCCAGCGCCATTGGGGCCGATCAGCGCATGCAGCGTGCGATCGCGCATCGCGATGTCGACGCCCTGCACCGCCTTGATGCCGCCGAACGACTTGGCGAGCCCATTGGCCTCAAGCACGTGGCCATCCCCGATGGGCGGATGCCTGAGATACTCGGGCAACTGCACCGCGCCGGCCTTGCGGGCCGACATGGCGGCGTCGCCGGTGACCACCTTGCGGAAGGGCTGCATCAGCCTTTCGGCCACGCCCACCAGCCCGGTCGGAGAAAACACGATGAAGCCGACGAACAGCAGACCGAACCAGAGCAGCCAGTTTTCCGTGGCGCTGGAAAGATAATCCCGGAAGATGACGAAGAACAACGCTCCCAGTGCAGGCCCCAGAAACGAGCGCATGCCGCCGATCACGACCATGGCCAGCAACTCGCCGGAGAAGGCGACCGAGATCGGCTCGGCAGAGGTCATGCGGTTGTTGAACAGCAGAAGCGTGCCCGCCAGCCCGGTGATGGATGCCGACACCACGAACGCGACGAGCTTGTAGCGGTCCGTGGCATAGCCGATGAACCTGGCCCGCTGTTCGTTCTCGCGGATGGCGACAAGCACGGTTCCCACTGGCGAACGGTGGAAGCGCCAGAGCCCGTAGACGACGGCGAATGCGATGGTGGCGACCAGAGCGTAGTAGGGCGGCGCGACATCGAAATCGACGCCGGCGAAAGCTGGCCGCCTGATGCCGCCAAGACCATCCTCGCCGCCCGTCACCGCCGTCCAGCGGAAGGCCACGGCGTAGAACATGGCCGCCAGAGCCAGTGTCAGGAGCGAGAAATAGACGCCCTTGCGCCGCAGGATCAGCGCGCCGAAGGCGAACGCGATCACCGCGACGAGGCCCACGGCAGCCAATACCGGCAGCCAGAAATGGCCGGGCAGCAACTCCTTCTGGATCAGCCCTGCGGCGTAGGCCGCGAGCCCGAACCAGGCGCCATGACCGAACGAGACGAGGCCAGTGTAGCCGACGAGAATGTTCAGCGCCATGCAGGCCATGGCGAAGATCACCACCTCGGTGGCCGAGGTCACGCCAAGACCGATGCGCGGCAGCACAAACGGCAGCGCCAGCAGCGCAAGCGCGGCGATGACGAGCGGCAGACGGTCCTTGACGGCGGCGGGCATCATGTCACTCGAACCGCTGGATGCGCTCGCCGAACAGCCCGCGCGGGCGGAACAGCAGGACCAGCAGCATCATCAGGTAGATCACCGCCGTCGACCATTGCGGATAGCCAAGCCCGATGGTCGCGCCCTTGACCAAGCCGACCAGCAGAGCCGCCACCACGACGCCCCAGAACGAGCCGAGGCCGCCGATCACCACGACGACGAAGGCGGGCGTGATGATCTCCTGGCCCATCGCGGGATGGATCGAATAGATCGGCGCGAGCAGCACGCCGGCGAGACCGGCCAGCCCGATGCCGATGCCGGCCACCGTCATCATGTAGGGCGACAGAGAGATGCCGAGCGCGCCCACCATGTCCGGATTCTGCACGCCCGCCTTGACCACGCGGCCAAAAGCCGTGCGGTTGAGCAGCAGCCAGATCAGCGCGACGCAGGTTGCGGCGATGAGGATCAGCGTGGCGCGATAGCGCGAATAGATGAAATCCCCGAAAATGATCTGGCCGCGCAGCCATGGCGGGATCGAATAGGACAGCGGCGGCGCGCCGAAGATCATGCGCAAGGTCTGCTCCGCCACCAGCGCGAGGCCGAAGGTGAGCAGCAGCGACAGGATCGGATCGGACCGGTAAAAGCGCTGGAACAGGAGCCGTTCGAACACGACGCCCAGCAGCGCGACCAGGATGGGCGACACGACGAGCGCGCCCCCGAAGCCGATGTGCGGGCCGAGCGTGACCGTGAGATAAGCGCCGACGGCGTAGAAAGCGCCATGGGCGAGGTTGACGATGCCGCCCAGCGAGAAGATCAGCGACAGACCCAGCGCGATCAGGAGATAATACACTCCGTCGAGCAGGCCATTCGCCAGATGTTGAAGCAGGAGCGTGGACAAGCGGAGCAAACCTTCACCTTCGGCCATCATTGCCGGGCAAACACCCGGGAATCTTAAGCCGATCAGGGGATGGCCGGGCCAGGCCCGGCCATGACGTCATGTGCGCGACGGCTTCATGCCATCTTGCACTCGTTCTCCTCGGCTGTGGAGGCGATCACCTCGAGGCTTTCGCCCGGGCCGGGAACCGGCGCAGACGAGGAGAAGATGTCCCACTGGTTCTTCGAGGCGCCGCCGAGCGCCTGCACCGTGTACATTTCATGCATCATCTGGTGGTCGCGGGCGCGGAAATAGCCGGGCCGCGTCTTCATCACGTCGAAGGTCGCGCCCTTTTCCCAGTGCTCGATGAGCCTGGTGGAATCGGTCGATTTCAGCTCGTTCATGGATTGGGCAAAGATCTTCACCGCCAGATAATCGCCCCAGGCCTGGTTCTCCGGCGGCTTGCGGTACTTGTCGGTGAAGGCCTTGACGAACGCCTTTGTGTTGGGCGTATCGATCAGGTGATGCCAGACAACCGGCCACGTGCCGCCGAAATTGTCCTTGCCGGCCGCCCAGGCCAAGGCCGTGTCGAAGCCGAAGCCCGCAACCTTGAAGGTGAGGCCGAATTCGGCGTACTGCTTCAGGAAGTTGGTGATCTGGTTGCCGGCGAGGTTGCAGACCACAAGGTCAGGCCTGGCGTTGCGGATCTCGATCAGCAGGGCCGAGAAATCGGTCAGGTCGGTCGGCACCAGCTTGTCGGCGACGAATTGGCCGCCCGCCCCTTCCATGAAGCGCTTGGCGACCTTGAGCAGGTCATGCCCAAAGGCATAGTCCGCCGTGAGCGAGAACCATTTCTTGTCCTTGACCAGCCCCTGCTGCATCAGCGAGCGGCCGCAGGTCTTGACATACATCGAGTTCTGGCTCTCGACGTGGAACATGTACTTGTTGCAGTTGGCGCCGCGAAGGGCATCCGAGTTGCCGCCGGTGTTGATGTAGAGCGTCTTTGTGCGCTGGGCGACCTGGGCGATGGTCAGGCAGGCGGCCGACGAAATCTCGCCGATGATGGCCGCCACCTTGTCGCGCTCGACCATGCGCTCGGCCTTGGTGGAGGCGGTCTGCGGGTTGACCGAGTCTTCCTTCAGGATTTCGAGCTTGCGGCCCAGGACGCCGCCGGCCTTGTTGATCTCCTCGACGGCGAGGTCCGCCGCCATCACGGCATATTCGCCAAGCGGGCCAAGAAAGCCCGTCCGTGGCGTCAGGTGGCCGAAGCGGATCACATCGGGCGTCTGCGCCAGGATGACGGACGGTCTTGCGATGATCGCCGCGCCGGCGGCTGCGGCCAGCGCTGCGCGGCGGGATAGCGTGAAGTCCGTGGCCATGGATTGCCTCCTCGTTCGGTTCGTCGGTTTCCGTTCCCTGCCCGCTGCCATCGGCCATTTCCTGCCGCCGCGGGTTTTGTCTGACGGCAGCTTCTGTCGGCTTGCCGTGATCTGTGATCACAGTTAGGCTATCCCAAATCAGACCACTGTCCAGTGGGAAAATGCAGGTTTCACGATGTCGGCGAATGCCAACCAGATGAGAGGCGTTTCGAGTCTCGCCGCCATCCAGTCCACTCCGCCGCTTGAGCGCAACACGCTTGGCGACCAGGTCTATGCGCACATCCGGGGGCTGCTGATCGCCGGGCGGCTCGCGCCGGGCGACCGGCTTTCGCTGCGCCAGGTGGCGGATGTCATGGGAATTTCGATGATGCCGGTCCGGGAAGCCGTCAGCAGGCTGGTGGCGGACCAGGCCATAGAGGTGATGCCGAACCGGGCCCTCAGGGTGCCCGTGATGCGCCGCCGGCAGTTCGAGGAGCTTGCCATCATCCGGTCCGAGATCGAGGGCTTTGCCGCCGAGCGGGCCGCATCGGCGCGGACGCCGGCGCAGTTGAAGGCAATCATGGCGGCCGTCACCCGCTTTGGCGACCTCGCCATTTCCGCCACACCAGATCTCGCCGCCGCCGTCGAGGCCAACCAGGCTTTCCACTTCGCGGTGTATGAGGCATCCGGCCTGCCCGATCTCGTCGATGTGATCGGCAGCCTCTGGCTGAAGGTCGGCCCGGTGATCAATCTCGACCTGCGCGAGAACCCCGAGCGGCTGGCCACGGGCCAAGCGGCGGAACTGCACGCAGCCTGCGCAGCGGCCATCGTGCGCGGTGACGGCAAGGCTGCGCGCGCGGCGATCGCGGCGGACATTCGCGGAGCGGCGACGTTCATCCTGTCGCGGGAACGGTTGCCTGATTGAGAACCACGGGAAAGGGCGCATCATGGACATGGGCTTGAACGGTGCGCGCGTGCTGATCACGGCGGGCGCTGGCGGCATCGGGCTCGAGATCGCCCGGGCGTTCGTGCGCGAGGGCGCAAGGGTGCATGTGTGCGACGTGGACGATGCCGCGCTGACAGCGCTGGCAACGCATGATCCAGCCATCACGGCGAGCCGCTGCGATGTCTCCGACCGCGCTGAGGTCGCCACGCTGTTCGGCGATGCGCTCGCGAAGCTCGGCGGGCTGGACGTGCTTGTCAACAATGCCGGCATCGCCGGGCCGACCGGGCGGGCCGAAGAGATCAACCCGGAGGACTGGGACCGCTGCATCGAGGTCTGCCTCACCTCGCAGTTCAACTGCGCGCGCCTCGCAATCCCGCACCTGCGCCGGAGCGGCAATGCCTCCATCGTCAACCTCTCTTCAGCGGCGGGCAAGGTCGGCTTTCCGCTGCGCAGCCCCTATTCAGCCGCCAAGTGGGGCGTCATCGGTTTCACCAAGTCGCTGGCGATCGAGCTTGGCCCGGACGGCATCCGCTGCAACGCGATCCTGCCGGGCATCGTCACCGGAGACCGAATCCGGCGTGTCTTCGAGGCCAAGGCCCAGCAGCGCGGCGTTTCGTTCGCCGAGATGGAGGCGACGATGCTGCAGTACACCAGCCTGAAAAGCTACGTCACGCCACAGCAGATCGCCGACCAGATCGTCTTCATCTGTTCGGAACGCGGCCGAACCATCAGCGGACAAGCCATCTCGGTGTGCGCGGACACCCAGATGCTCGGGTAGGAGGATTGCTTTGGGCGGCAACCACGGCTTGGCTGGCGTTTCGTTAACCATCTTCATGCGGGCAAACTTAAGGGCAATGCCGGAACGTGCGGGACAAAGCCTTCGCGCTCGCTCATGGGCACGATGCACCTGCCCGCTGGACCTCCGCCGCCATGACCCAAGCAAGCACCCCGGCCACAGCCGCTCCCGACGCTCCGGAAACGGGCGGCGCTGCCCGCGAGCTTGCCGTCTTCGCGCAACTTGAGCAGGCTTTGAAGGCCTTCGCCGCACCTGGCGGCGAGAGCATGACCATCTCCATCGATGCCGCCGGACGGCTGGTGGTGCTGACCGCCGACGGCACGCAACTGGTCTTCGCCGGCACCGAGGCGCTTTCGCAGATGCTTGGCCAGAGGCTGGCCCAGTTCGCCGACGAACTGCGCATGCAGCAGGTCGACATCTCGCGCCTGCTGAGGGCTTACGAGCACCGGCTTTCCGACACGCAGGAATGGCAACGCGAGCAGTTCCAGCTCGACCGGCTGCTCAGCGACGTCGTCCCGCGCGACGGCTCGCTCAACCTGCCAAACGTGTCACGGGTCGGCAGCCACGACAGCCACCTCAACAATGCCTATGATGCCGGCAGGATCGGGCGCGGCATCGGTCATCTGCCGCCGCAGCCCGGCGAGGATTTCCTGTTCCAGAGTGACGACCGGCGCATCTTCGCTGGCGGGCTCGTCCATTCAGGCACGGAAGGCGCGGATGCCGCCGGCAACCTTTATCCGGACGACGTGCTGCGCATGCCCGGCACCGGCTCGGCCATCAATCACCTGCAATCGCAGCCGGATGATCCAAGCCGCTTCGCCCAGGATGCGCGACGCGTCGACGTGCCCGCGTTCGGCGCCCTGCGCGGGGCGGACACGTCGCCGCCGGCGCGGCAGCAGCCCAGCGCGGCGCCGGATCGCTTCGCCATGCGCGAGGACGGAAACCTCGTCGGCGACCTCTTCGCCAATGATGCCGTGCCCGGCAGCGTCCGCGACGTGCGGCTCGTGGGCGCCGCGCCGAACGGCATCTTGCTTATCAGGGACGATGGCACGTTCAGTTACGTGCCGCCGCGGAATTTCTCCGGGCTCGTCACCTTCACCTACAGCTTCATCGACGTGGAAAGTGGACGGACGCTCGAGGCGGATGTCGTGATCGCCGTCGAGCCGGTGACGGACGCTGCAGTGCTGACAGGGCCGGCAACAGCCATCGTGACAGAGGAAGACACGCCCGTGCGGCTGAGCGGCCTAGGCGGCGCGCTGGCGGACACGGACGGCTCGGAGACGGCGCTGTTCCGGATCACCGGCGTTCCCGCCGGCGCCGGTTTCGGCGGCGCCGGCCGTGACCTCGGTGGCGGGGTCTGGGAGTTCAGCGCCGACGAAATCGCCGGAACGCTGACCTTCGTGCCGCCGCGCGATCTGCACGGCATCTTCGACCTCAGTCTCGTGGCCGCCACGCGCGAGGCCGGAAACGGCGAGACGGTCACGGTCACCCAGCCCTTCAGCATCACCATTGCCGCCGTCGCTGACGCACCCGCCCTCGTTGGCGGCCTTGTCCGCGGCAACGAGGACAGCCCGATTCCGATCGGCGGGGGGATCAGCTTCGCAACCACTGATCGCGACGGTTCGGAGGTGATTTCCGCCATTTCGATCGGCGCTCCCCCAAACGGATGGACAGCGTCGTTCACCAACATCGGAACTGCGCGCGTCACATCCGACGGGGCCGGCGGCTACATCATCTCCGGCCCCTCCCCTGCCGATATCCGCGCGACGCTTGACGCCTTCACGCTGGTTCCGCCGCCCAACGCCGACGAGGACATCGTCCTTGCCATCGCGGTCACGAGTCACGATGCCAATGGCTCGACAGCGACCAGCCGCTCCACCCTCACCGTCGTGGTGCAGGCCGTGGCGGATGTGATCGCGGTGTCGGGGGGCGGAACCGGAAACGAAGACGCCGTCATCGCGCTGCCTGTCACCATCGATCTGACCGACACGGATGGCTCCGAAACCATCAGCGCCGTTGAGGTGGACGGCATTCCGCCCGGAGCCATTCTGGCTTGGAACACGGCTCTGGCCGGCTTGGCGACCACGCTGTCGACAGGCGTCGTGCGCTTCGAAGGCAGCCTTGCCGAGATCAAGGCCCTGCTGCTCTCCCTCAGCATCCGGCCTGCGCCGGACAGCGACGCCGATTTCCAGTTGACGATCCGTGGCGTCACCATCGAGAGCAACCCCAGCGAGCCTGGCGGCGTTGCGGTTCCCGTCATGACGACGCTTGGCATCGTGCCTGTGACCGTGACGGCGGTTGCCGACGTTCCGGTCATTTCCGGCAGTTCAACGACGACCCTGGAAGACACGCCAGTCCTGTTCGGAACCGGCATCAGCTTTGCCGTCGCCGATACTGATGGTTCCGAGCGGATCAGCAAGATCACCATCGGCAATTTGCCGGCCGGCGCTGTCCTGAGCTGGAACACCGCCTTGGCCGGCACTATCGTCAACACCGCGCCGGGCGCATTCGACATCACCGGCTCGCAAGCCGAGATCAGGGCGTTGCTCGACAGCCTCAGCGTCACGCCGCCGCTGCATGACGCACGAGCCTTCACGCTCGATCTCGTCGCCACGGTGACCGACAATGACGGTTCCACGGCGACGCGAAACGCCACGCACCAGATCGTCGTCACCCCCGTCGCCGATGCACCGGGAGCCAACGTCGGCGCCGGCATTTTTTCGACCAGCGAGGACACGCCAGTCGTCCTGACCGGGCTTGGCGGCGCGCTGGTCGACAGCGACGGTTCGGAGAGCCTGAACTTCGAAATCACCGGCCTGCCGCCCGGCAGCGTCTTCACGTCCGGCACAGAAACCAGCCCCGGCACTTGGATGTTCACCCCGGCAGAGATGCTGGCCGGACTGACATTCGACCCGCCGATCAATTTCGCCGGCACCGTCAATCTGACGCTGACGGCCACGGCGCGAGAAACCCTGAATGGCAGCGTGGCGCAGACCGCGCTGCCGTTCAGCATCGTCGTGGGCGACGTCGCCGATCCGGTGATCATTCCAGCAGCCAGCAGCACGGGCGACGAAGACACCGCGATCGCGTTCGGCGCTGGCATCACCTACACGCTGACCGACACCGATGGCTCGGAAGCGGTGAGCAGGGTTGCTGTCGGCGGCATTCCTGTCGGCTCGCTCGTGACCTATGCGGTGCAGGGGGCGGCCACGGTCCAGCTTGTCGGCGGCGACTATGTCATCACCGGCTCGCAGGCCGACATCCACTCGACGCTTGACAGCTTCAGCCTGACACCGCCGGCCAACAGCGATGCCGACTTTGCCCTGTCGGTTGCCGTGACAACGCGCGAGAGCGATGGCAACGAGCGCACGAGCCTGGGCACTCATGCACTGGTGGTCAGCGCAGTCGCCGACCAGCCGGTCATTTCCGGCACGGCGAGCGGCGCCGAAGACAGCGCCATCGCCTTGCCGATCACCATTGCGCTGGGTGATGCCGACGGTTCGGAAACGTTGACACTTGTCGAGGTGACGGGCGTGCCGCCCGGCGCAGCCCTGGCCTACGATACCGGACTTGCGGGAACAGTGACCATGCTGGCCAGCGGCCTTCGCTTCGAAGGCAGCGGCGCGCAGATCCAGGCGCTGCTCGCCAGCCTGACCATCACGCCGCCTGCAAACTCCGACGCCGATTTCAGCCTTGCCGTCCTGGCCCGCTCGCGCGAGAGCAATCCGAACGGCGCCGTCGCCGTCGCGACGGCGGACACCACGTTCATGTTCCCGGTCAGCGTCGGCGCCGTCGCCGATGCGCCGGTGGTCGACATCGCGCCCGTCAGCGGCAACGAGGACAGCGCCATCGTGTTCGGCACGGCGATCAGCGCCACGAAGCCGGACAACGACGGCTCGGAATGGGTCTCGTCCTGGGAGATCGGCGCCTTCCCCGCCGGCTGGCTGGTCGGCTTCACCGGCAACCCCGCCGTCACCGTGACCGGTTCGGCCAACGGGCCGTACACGCTCTCGGTCGCCGCCAAGGTCGACGAGGCCGCGCTCCGCGCCGTGCTCGACAGCTTCCGCGTCACGCCGCCGCTCAACGCCGACGCCGACGCCGCCGTCAACGTCCGCGCGCAGACGACCGACAATGACGGCTCCTCCGCCTGGAGCGCGACGCAGCCGCTCACCGTCGTGGTCGATCCCATCTCCGATGCGCCCGTGCTGGCCGCCACCGCGCTCGCCGTCGACGAGGACGCATCCGCCACGTTCGGCAATCTGATCACCTGGACCAAGCCCGACAACGACGGCTCCGAGCGCATCAGCCGCGTCGAACTGAGCGGCCTGCCCACCGGGGCGGGCTCGGCCGTGACCTGGACCGTGGCCGGCACGGCCAGCGTCGCCGCCGACGGCTTCGGCGGCTATGTCGTCACCGGCCCGGACGAGGCCTCGATCCGCGCCACGCTCGACAGCTTCGCCGTGCGCGCGCCCGCCAACTCCGATGCCGACTTCGTCATCACCGCGCGGGCGCAGACCACCGACGGCACGGCGGCCCCGTCCAGCCTGGCCAGCACCACGCTTGCCGTCAGCGTCGGCGCCGTCGCCGATGCGCCGGCGGTCGGCATCGCGTCCGTCAGCGGCAACGAGGACAGCGCCATCGTGTTCGGCACGGCGATCAGCGCCACGAAGCCGGACAACGACGGCTCGGAATGGGTCTCGTCCTGGGAGATCGGCGCCTTCCCCGCCGGCTGGCTGGTCGGCTTCACCGGCAACCCCGCCGTCACCGTGACCGGTTCGGCCAACGGGCCGTACACGCTCTCGGTCGCCGCCAAGGTCGACGAGGCCGCGCTCCGCGCCGTGCTCGACAGCTTCCGCGTCACGCCGCCGCTCAACGCCGACGCCGACGCCGCCGTCAACGTCCGCGCGCAGACGACCGACAATGACGGCTCCTCCGCCTGGAGCGCGACGCAGCCGCTCACCGTCGTGGTGCGGGCCGTCGCCGATGGACCAACAGCGTCGGCCAGCAACGTCAGCGGCAGCGAAGATACCGCAATCGCGCTTGTGCTCGGCCAGTCCGCCAGCGCCGACGCAGATGGATCGGAAACACTCTCGGCGCAGATCAGCGGCGCCCCGGCCGGATCGAGCTTCCAGAACGGCTCGGGCACTGCAATCGGCGCATTCAACGCCGGAATCTGGTCGTTCACCGCCGCCGAAGTCGCCGCAGGCATCTTCTTTCGTCCGCCGACACAGTTCAACGGGGTGATCCCGCTGGTCCTGACGTCGATTTCCACCGAAAGCGCGACCGGCGTGCAGGTTGCGACGCCAACCGCGATCGCGACGGCGGCGTTCAACGTGACGGTCAACGCGGTGCTGGACCCCGTGGACCTCACCAACAGCACGCAGTCGATCAACGAGGACACCACCATCGCGGTGGGCACGGCACTGCAGATCGCCCTGGTCGACCTCGACGGCTCGCAATCCCTGAGCTATGCGATCACGGGCATTCCGGCTGGATACACCTATAACCGGACGCTGTTCGGATCGACCACGATCAACACGTCAACTCCCGGGCAGATCGTCTTCTCAGGCCCGAACGCCAACGATGTGATCAACTCGATCCGGAGCCTGACCTTCGGCGTCACCGTCGGCGGGGCACGCGTCAACGCCGACTCGAACTTCACGCTCGGCCTGTCGGCCACAACGGTCGAAGTCGGCGGCGCAACGTCGACCGACACCGCGACCCATGCGGTGACCGTGCGCGCCGTGGCGGACGCGACAGCGAACAGCGCGCCGGCGCGGACGGTGGATGAAGATCCGGGCGCTGCCATCACCTTCCCGATCACGGTCAACCTGACCGATCTCGACGGCTCGGAAACGTTGAGGCAAGTCGAAGTCACCAGGACATCGGCGGCCCACCTTGCAACGATCGGCTACAACACCGGACTGGCCGGCACCAAGACCGCGATCACGAACGGGTGGCGGTTTTCCGGCACGACAGCGCAGATCCAGGCGCTGCTGGCGAGCGTGACCGTCACGCCCGTGACGCATAATGGCAGCGACATCACCGTTCGCGTGTCTGCCTTCGCGCGGGAGAGCAATCCCAGCGAGGCCGGCGCGCCCGACATGGCGACGCTCGACCGCACAACCACGACCAACTACACGATCAACATCGTGCCCGTTGCGGACATTCCGACCGTCAGCGCGCCGGGCTCGGCCTATGGCACGCTCGAGGATGCCAGGGTCAAGCTCACCGGAACCGGGGTCACCCCGGCAGCGCTCACCGGCGCACTGGTGGATGCGGACGGCAGCGAAACCCTGAGTTTCCGGATCACCGGCGTGCCGGCCGGCGGCAGGTTCTTCACGGCGCTGACCGGCGGAACGGAAATCGCCATTCCGGTCAGCGGCACCTCCACCTTCACGGCAGCGCAGTTCACGGCAGGCGTGTTCTTTCAGCCTCCGGCCAACTACGCCGGCACGTTGAACATGAACGTCGTGTCCGTTGCCACCGAAACCGAAGTCGTGACCAACCGCGTCGCCACCAACACCGCCCCATTCAGCATCGTGGTGACCGCCGTCGCCGATCCGGTCACCCTGTCTGGAAGCTCGACGGGCAACGAAGACACGGCGATCAATTTCGGCGGCAACATCGGCATCGCGCTGAACGACGCGGACGGATCGGAGTACGTTTCGTCCGTCACCCTGAGCGGCTTTCCAGCGGGGTCGCTGGTCGGCTTCAGCGGCAATGCGAACGTAACCGTCACCGGATCGGGCCTCGGGCCCTACACCCTGTCGATCGCCTCCGCCGCGCATGCAGCCCAACTGCGCGGCGTGCTCGATTCATTCAGCGTGACGCCGCCGGCGCAGTCCGACGCCAACATCACGATCAACGTCAGCGCCACCACCACCGATGCGGGCGGCGCCACGCAGCCGACGGCCGGCACGCACGGCATCGTCGTGCGCGCGGTGGCGGACGCACCGACGGCAAATGGCGCCAATGTCTCCGGCACGGAAGACATGGTCATCGCGCTCAATCTGTCCGCCGGCGCCAGCGCCGATGCCGACGGGACCGAGACCCTGTCGGCCCGCATCCTCGATGTGCCGGCCGGCAGCGTGCTCACCGCCAACACCGCGGGCGGCGGCGCCTTCGTCAACAGCGGCGGCGGCATCTGGACAATCACCGCGCCAAACACGGCTCAACTCAATGCCATCCTGGGGAGCGTGCAGTACACGCCGCCGACCCACAGGGCCGGGCCGATCACCATGCGGCTCGAGGTGACATCGACCGAGGTCGCCACAGGGGGCGAAGTCGCGACGGCGACGGCCGTGACCATCGATCCGTTCACCGTCACCGTCACGGCGGTGGCCGACATGCCGACCTTGCGGCTGGCTGACGCAACAGGCGGCGCGGCAGGAGGCGAGGACACTGCCATCCCCCTTTCGATCTCGACAAGTCTTGTCGACGCCGACGGATCGGAGGTCCTGTCGCTCAGGATTGCCGGCGTCCCAACTGGCGCAAGTTTCGTCAACGGGTCGGGCACGGCCATCGGCACCGACCTCACGGGCGGCGTCTGGAGCTTCACGCAGGCAGAACTCGCCGACATCCGCATCAGGCCGCCGCTCAACAGCAATGATGACTTCGCTCTGACGGTGACGCTGCGGGCGACCGAGAGCGAGGCGGGCGTGCCCGGACTTGGCGACTTCCGCGAGGTGTCCGGCGCCCTTCAGGTTCAGGTCATCGGCGTGGCCGATGCGCCCAACCTCACGGTCGCAACCGTCAACGGCACAGAGGACCAGCCAATCCCGCTGGGCGCGGCGATCACCGGCGCGCTCAACGATCTCGATGGCTCGGAAACGCTGTATTACGTGCTGTCTGGCCTGCCTGCCGGCGTGCTGCCGTCCGTTGGCACCTTCATCGGCGGCGAATGGCAGATCAGCGCGACAGACCTGGCCTTGCTGACCATTCCGGCGCCCCTCAACTTTTCGGGCAACTACACCACGACTTTCGCGCCGAACCTGAAGGTGCGCGCCGTGGCGCAGGAAAACGATGGCGATCAGGCTGTCAGCGAGCGCCCGCTCAATGTGGTGATCGCGCCGGTGATGGACGCCTTTGGCGGCTGGTCGCCCTCCGTGACCGTCAACGAGGGCAGCGACATTCCGCTGTCCAGCGCGGCCTTCTCGGGGCTGTCCGACAATGACGGTTCCGAGCAGATCGCGTCCTACACGTTCGACCTCAACGGCGTGATCGCGGCGGCGCAGATTTCCGGCACCACGGCCAGCGTGGCGAGCTTCATCGCCAGCCGCGTGACAGGCATCTTCGCCGACAACGGCAATGGCACCATCACCGTTCTGGCGGCCAACCTTGCCGGCGTCATGCTGCGCAAGGAGGCATTCCTCGACAGCAACATCGACTTCACCATTCCCGTCAGCGCGCTGGTGACCGAAGGCGGAGGCCTTACCCAGTCGGTGTCCGGCGCTTATTCTGTCAATCTGGTCGGTGTCGCGGATGTGCCCACAGCCTTCGCCGACAACGTCAGCAGCGTCACCGGGACGCCGGCAGCGGTCAATCTGGGCGGGGCCATCACCGACACGGATCTTGCGCTGGGCCGCGCCTCGTCCGAGCGCATCTACTATATCGTCTCGGGTCCCGGAAACACACTTGGCACGGACGTCGCCTTCCTGACGCCCGGCGGCGAAATCGCCGGCCTCAACAACAATGACGGCACCTGGTATCTGACGCCTGCCGACCTTGCCGGGCTGCAGATCACGTCACGCTACGGCTTCACCGGGGACGTCATCCTGACGCTGACCTCCGTCAGCGTCGAGAATGACGGCAGTCTTGCCACCAATGCGGCGCCGACGACCTTCACAGCCAGCTTCACGCCGGACACCGGCGGGAGCGGCGGCAGCATCACCCCGCTGACGCCCGTGGTGACCGTCACGCCCATGACCACGAACGAGGATGGCAACGTCGTCTTCACGGTCACCGTGGCCCCTGCGCCAGGCGATCCTTCGCCAACGCCGCCGACCGTGTCGCTGTTCATATCGAATCTGCCGGTCGGAACCGTCATCACCGGCGCGACGCTCAACCCGAACACCGGGCGCTACATCGCCACGGCGGACGAGCTGTCCTCGGGCCAGGTCAGGATCACGCCGCCCGCCAACTTCTCGGGCACATTGCCGATCACGGTCGAAGCGCTGGCCATGAACGCGCAGCTCAACTCCGCGACCACCGGCCCGCAAGTGGTCAACGTGACCGTGACGCCGGATGCGGACGGCCCGGCGATCTCTGCAAGCCCGGCGCCAGGCCTTGAAGACACCGCAACTGCGCTCAACCTGTCGGTCGTGCTGGCGGACACCGACGCCGCCAGCCCTGAGGCTCTCAATGGGCCGATCCGTGTCACGGTGTCCGACGGCGCGATCCTGTCAGCAGGAACACTGGTGTCGCCCGGCGTCTATGATCTGACGCCGGCCCAGTTGGCAGGGCTGACCGTCACGCCCGCAGCCAACTGGCACGGCAACATTGCGGTCAGCGTTTCGGCCACCTCGCGTGAGCCTGGCAATGGCGACACGCAGACCAGCACCTCGAATTTCACGGTTACGGTGAGGGCGGCGGCGGACATGCCGAATGCGACCGCCAACGATGTTTCGGGAGCGGAAGACAGCACGCTCGCGCTGACCGGCCTCAGCGCCGCGTTGACCGACACGAACCCGACCAACGGCGCGGAACGGCTTTCGGTCAAGATCGTCGGCATCCCGGAGGGCTCCATCCTGTCGGCAGGCGCCAATAACGGCGATGGCAGCTGGACGATTCCAGTGGCCTCGCTGGCGGGCCTGACGCTGAAGCCGCCCAAGGACTACAGCGGCGTGATGAACCTCTCGCTGCAGGCCTTCTCGCTCGATGCCGATGGCTCGACCGCGACGCGCAACGTTCCATTCACCGTGACCGTCACGCCGCTGGCCGACACGCCGACCCTTGCCGCGCAGGCGGTGACCGGCATGGAGAATTCGCCCGTTCTGCTCAATCTCGGGCTCAAGATGGCCGACACGAACGGCGTTCATCCCGGCGAAAACCTGGCGGAACGGATCGAACTGACCTTCACCGGCCTGGTCACGAGCACCGCACTGACCGCCGGCGGCGGGACGCTGACTCAACTCAGCGCGACATCGTGGCGCTTCACCGGCACCGCAGCCGAAGCCGGCACGCTTGCCTATGTCGCGAGCAATGACAGCGGCCTCGACACGATCACCGTCAGTGCCGTGTCGATTGACGGTTCATCGCGCAGTGCTGCCGTGGTCGATGCTTTCACCGTCACCACCACGGCGGAAGCGGACACGCCGCGATTGCTTGCAACCGCCGCTGCCGGAACCGCAGGCAGCACCTTCGCCATCAACATCGAAGCAGCGCTGGCCGATACGGACGGCTCGGAAACCCTGTCGGCCATCACGCTCGCCGGGGTTCCGGTCGGCGTCAGTTTCTCGGCGGGCACCGATCTCGGCGGCAATGCCTGGAGCTTCACCAGTGCCCAGTTGGCCGGGCTGAACATCACCTTGCCGGCCGGGCAGACCAGCTTCAGCATGGCCGTCAGCGTCACGGCGACGGAAGACGCCAACGCGGATTTCGAGACGAGCACGGCCACGCTGGCTGTCGCCGTCGGCCCGGGCGGGGCCAGCATCACCGGCGACAGCGCGGGCAACACGCTGCGCGGCGGGACCGGCAACGACATCTTGTCCGGCGGCGCAGGCAATGATGCCCTCGACGGCGGCAATGGCGCCGACATCCTGATCGGCGGAACAGGCATCGACATCCTGACGGGCGGCACAGGCGCGGACACGCTCGTCTGGCAGGCTGGCGACCTGGGCAGCGGGACCGATCAGGTGATCGGCTTCAGTGTCGGCCAGAATGACCGGCTCGACATCTCGCAGATCCTGTCAGGATATGGCGGTGGCTCACTGTCGAACTTCGTGCAGTTCGTCGAAGCCGGCGGCAATACAACCATCAACGTCGATGCGAACGGAGGCGCCGCGTTCAGCACCAGCCTCGCGGTGCTGCAGGGCGTGACCGGCCTCAACGTCGAAACGCTGCGCACGAGCGGCCATCTGATCGGTTGAGCACATCTGGCGACGGAGCGTATGCAGCGGGCGCCGCCGGCCCCGCAACGGACATGAACATCTTTGCACTGACTTGGCCGAACGTCGAATTGGTAATTCATTAACCAACCCGAAAGCATGTGCTACGAACCATCTGTACCGAATCAACTTGGTTGTGTCTGCGTTTGGCGTTCCCGAGACATTGAAGTGCCAAATCGACCATGCGCCGCATCACACAGATATTGGTTGTTTCTTCGGCCCTGGCGTTGATGCCGGCGATGGCTGTGGCCGAAAGCCTGCAATCCGTGGTGCGCCGAACGCTGGCGACCAATCCTGATCTGAAAGCCCTCTCGTTCAATCGGCAAGCCATCGACGAGGAATTGGAGGCTGCGAAAGGCCTTGGCCGGCCGAGCATCGATGTGCGGGCTGCCGCCGGGCATCGCAACCGTGACGGCACGACCGGGGTCGCCGGCTCATCAGTCCACTCCAAGGCCTCGCGCAACCGCTTTGAGGCCGGGATCACGGCGTCGCAGCGCCTGTTCGATGGCGGGGAGACGCGTGCTCAAGTCGACCGGCAGGTGAACCGGGTCGAGTCAGCGCGCTCGCGCGTGCAGGACACCGCCAACGCCATCGCCCTGCAGGCCACCCAGGCCTACCTCGAAATCCAGCGGACATCCCGCGTCAGCGCCATCGCGTTGGGCAATGTCCGCGCACACGAAAGCCTGCTGCGCAAGGTTCGCGACCGGGCGCAAGGCGGGCGCGGCGCGACGTCCGAAATTGCCCAGGCGACAGCGCGCCTCAACGCCGCGAAGGCCTCGGCGCTGGAAGCACAGGCCCGCAACCGCGATGCGGTCGCCTTGTTCATCGCCGTCGTCGGGACGAAGCCCCCGGCCCGCTTCGAGGCGGTGACGCCGCCGGGTCGGGCCTTGCCCAAGTCCGTGGATGGCGCCGTGGCGCTGGCACACAGCGGCTCGCCGGCCATCATTGCCCGCATGTTCGATGCGGCGGCAGCGGCGGCAGCGATCAACGTCGCGAAATCGGATTTCCATCCGAAAGTGACCGCCGAACTTTCGGCGGACTACTACAACGACATGGATCGCGGCGTTGGCCGCCGCACCGACGTCACCGGCATGATCGTGGTGCGCCAGAACCTCTATCGCGGCGGCATCGACTCCGCCCGCGTCCGCGAGGCCTATGCCCGCGCCAACGAAAGCCAGGCGACCTCGGACCTGATGCGCCGCACCGTGGAGCGCGAAGTGCGCCTGTCATGGACCGCGATGACGATCGCGCGGGCGCGGGCCGACGTGATTTCCCGCCAACTCGAACAGAACCGCACGGTCCTCAAGGCCTACAACGAGCAGTTCGAGCTTGGCCAGCGCACGTTGATCGACCTGCTCGATGTGCAGAACGAGATGTTCATCAACGAAACCTCCGTGGTGACCGAGGCCTTCGTGAGCAATTTCAACACGTTCCGCGTGCTGGCGTCGATGGGCCGGCTGGTGCCTTCGCTCGGCCTCGACTACAACGAGGAGGCAAGGCGCATGCCGCTTCCGTCCGGCGCGATCGTGCCCTGACCGGTTGGCCCTGACGTGCTGGGCCGGCCGCCACTCCGCGGCTCCGCGTTTACACTTCATTAGCCATAACTGGCGATGGTCTTACTGCTGCTGACGGCCTGATTTGCGGGCCTGCGGCATGGACCCTTTGCCAGTGACCAGCCAAATCCCCGACATCAAGGGCCTGCAGGTCCGTCTCGACGCAGCCTTCGCGCCGGATGCGGCGCGGCGCGACGCCGCCGAGACGACGCTCAACCGCGGCACGGGTGACCCCCCGCTCCGCCTCTCGGAGTTCCTGTCCGGCCATTCCGGCATCTACACGCAGGCCATTCTTGCCACGGTGACCATCAACGTCCTCGCCATTGCCGGTTCGATGGTGGTGATGAATGTCTATGACCGCGTGCTGCCGAACCAGGCCATCGAGACGCTGACGGCCCTTGTCATCGGCGCCGCGCTGGCGGCCCTGTTCGAGTTCTCGCTGCGCATGCTGCGCGGCGGATTGATCGATGCCGCCAGCCGCGAGATCGACCTGAGGCTGTCGTCCAAGCTGTTCCAGCGTGTGCTGGGGGCCAGCCTGAAAGGCCAGCAGGGGTCCACCGGCGTGCGCATCAACACCATGCGCGAGTTCGAGACGCTGCGCGAATTCTTTACCTCGGCCACGCTGACGGCGCTTGGCGACCTGCCGTTCGCGCTTCTCTTCATCCTCCTGATCGCGGTGATTGCCGGGCATCTGGTGTGGGTGCCGCTGGCCATCATTCCGCTTCTGCTCATCATCCAGTTCATGCTGCAGAAGCCTCTGGCGCGGCTGACGGCGGAGAGCTTCAAGGACAGCGCCCAGAAGAATGCCGTGCTGGTGGAGACGCTGGTCGGGCTCGAGTCGATCAAGGGGATCGGCGCAGGCCGCTGGGCGCAGGCCCTGTGGGACCGCTCGATGGAAGAGCATGTCCGCGTCAGCCTGCGCACGCGGATTCTGAACGGACTGGCCCAGAACAGCGTCGCGACCATCCAGACGCTGGCTTCGCTGGCCATGCTCGTGCTCGGCGTGCTGTTGATCGGGCGCGGCGAGATAACGGCGGGCGCGCTGATGGCTTCGATGATCCTGCTCGGCCGCGCCGTCGCGCCGATCGCGCAAGGCGCGATGATCGTCGGGCGCGTGCATCACATCAAGGTGGCGTGGGGCGCGCTGTCGCAACTGGCCAACGCGCCGCAGGAGCGGCCTGCCGACGCTGACTTCGTGACGCCGCTTTCGCCGCTGAACGAGATCATCTTCGAGGATGTCAGCTTCGCCTATGCGCCGGATTTGCCGCCTGCGCTGAAATCCGTGACCTTCCGGATCGGCCCCGGCGAGCGCGTCGGCATGATCGGCACGATCGGCTGCGGCAAATCGACCGCGCTGAAGCTGATGATGAAGCTGCACACGCCGCAGGCCGGCCGGGTTCTCGTCAACGGGCTCGCCGCCGCCGCAATCGACCCGGACTGGCTGCGCCGCCATGCCGCCTATGTCGAGCAGCAGCCGACGCTGTTTTCGGGCACGATCCATTCCAACCTGACCTTGCACCGGCCCGACTGCAGCGACGCCGACATCATCAGGGCGGCGGAGGCATCCGGCGCGCTGGGCTGGATCAGCCGCCTGCCACGCGGCTTTCACACGCGGCTTGGCGAGCGCGGCGCGGGCCTGTCCTCCGGCCAGCGGCAATCGCTGGCGCTGGCCCGGGCGCTGATCGGCCAGCCCTCGATGCTGATCATGGACGAGCCGACCAGCGACATGGACGGACGCACCGAGGCTGACGTGGTCAAACGCCTTGCCGAGACGCTTGCCGGCCGCACGCTGGTGCTGGTGACGCACCGCCCCGCGCTGCTCGAGCTTGTCGACCGGCTTATCGTCTTCGACAACGGCCAGGTGATGGCCGATGGACCCAAGCAGCATGTGCTGGACCTGCTCGCCCGCCGCACGGCCGAGCGGGCGGCACAGGCCCCCGAGCCGGCGAAGGCCAGCGCATGAGCGGCATCGAACCCGGACCAAAAGCTCCCTCGAAGCTCGACCGCCGACTTTCGGCAGCCCCGCTCTGGCTGCATCTCACGACAGCCGGCCTTGTGCTGACGCTGGGCTCGGCATTTGCCTGGGCGGCGCTGGCCATGGTCGACGAGGTGACGCGGGCGGACGGAAAGGTCATTCCCGCCAGCCGCATCCAGCTTGTCCAGAACCTCGAAGGCGGCATCGTTCGCCGCATCGCAACGCATGAGGGCGCGACGGTGAAGGAGGGCGACCTGCTCGTCCAGATCGACGCCACGGGCTTCGGCTCCAGCCTTGAGGAACGCCGCGAAAAGCTGTCCGGGCTGCGGGCCGTGCTGGCGCGGCTCGAAGCAAACGTCGAGGGACAGGCACTCTCGATCCCGGAGGACATCGTGCGCACCCGCCCGCGCCTCGCCCATGAGCAGGCCGAAATGTTCGAGAACCGCCGCCGCGAGATGCAGGCTGCGCTTGGCGGGTTGGACCAGCAGGTGGCGCAGCGCCGCCAGGAGATCGAGGAAATCCGCGCGCGCATCGCAAACCTGACGCGCGCGCTGGAGATCGCCCGCGAGGAGCTCGAGCTGACGCGCCCGCTGGTGCAGCGCGGCGCGGCAGCCCGGATCGAACTGATCCGGCTCGAGGCCCGCCAGAACGAACTTCAGGGCTCGCTCGATGGCGCGCAACTCACCCTGCCCCGCATCGAGCAGGCGCTTGGCGAGGCGCAGAACAGGCGCATCGAGCGGGAAATGGGTTTGCAGGCCGAAATGCGCTCGCAGCTTTCCGAAAGCAGGGTGCAGATCGCTGCGCTGGAACAGTCGATCAAGGGTGACCTGGACCGCGTCGACCGCACCGAGGTGCGCGCGCCGGTGAGCGGCATCGTCAAGACGCTGCATGTTTCCACCCTCGGGCAGGTGGTGAAGCCCGGCGTGGACATCGTCGAGATCGTGCCGTCCGGCGACAGCCTGCTGATCGAGACCCGCATCCGTCCGCAGGACATCGCGCATCTGCGGCCCGGCCTCGATGCCGTGGTCAGGCTGACGGCCTACGATTACACCAGCTATGGCGTGCTGAAGGGCAAGCTCGAGCACATCGGCGCCGACACCGTGCAGACCGAGCGCGGCGAGACGTTCTACCACGCCCGCGTGCGCACCGACCGTGCCAGCCTCGTCAGGAACGGACAGGAGCACCCGATCCTTCCGGGCATGGTCGCCAATGTCGACATCCTGACAGGCCGCAAGAGCGTGCTCGACTACATCGTCAAACCGATCACGCGGCTGCAGCACGAGGCGCTGCGCGAGCGGTAGGACGATGCTTCGTCACCGCGAGCGCAGCAAGGCGACCGGGCTGTTCAAGGAGGTCGCCCGCAGTCCAGACCCAACCCATTGGTGTCATCCCCGGCGCGCCAAGGGCGCGGGAAGGGGATCCAATCACAACACAGCACCAGTGGTGGATCCCCTTCCCGGCCTTTCAGGCCGCCGGGGATGAAACTCTGATGGATCGACGTCGCTGCCGTGGCACGCCCCGCTGCCAAGCGCATCACTCTTCCAGATGACACGCCGCCAGACGGCCATCCTTGAGCTGTCGAAGAGCTGGAGCGTCGACCTTGCAGCGCGCCACCGCGAACGGGCAACGCGTGTGGAAGTGACACCCCGGAGGCGGATTCTGCGGGGATGGCACGTCGCCCTCGATCACCAGCTTCTCGCGGCGCGCACGCGGATCGGGCATGGGGGCCGCCGAGATCAGCGCGCGGGTGTAGGGATGGCGCGGATTGGCGAACATGGCGTCGCGGTCCGCCACCTCGACGATGCGGCCGAGATACATCACGGCGATGCGGTGGCCGATGTGCTCGACGACGCCAAGGTCATGGCTGACGAAGAGATAGGCGAGGCCGAACTCTTCCTGCAGGTCCATCATCAGGTTGAGCACCTGCGCCTGCACCGAGACATCCAGCGCCGAAACCGGCTCGTCGGCGACGATGACGCTCGGGTTCAATGCCAGCGCGCGGGCAATGCCGAGCCGCTGCTTCTGGCCGCCGGAGAACTCGAACGGGTACTTGCGCATGGCGTCGGCGCCGAGGCCGACCTTTCCGAGCAGCGCCACAGTGCGGTCCTGGCGCTCCGAGACCGACATGTCGCCGAAGTTCTCCATCGGCTCGGAAACGACCGCGCCAGCGGTCAGGCGCGGATTGAGCGAGGCGGACGGGTCCTGGAAGACCATCTGGATGCGCTTGCGGTGCGGCTGCATCGCCGTCCGCGACAGCCCGGTGATGTCGGCGCCATGCAGGCGAATGGAACCGGCGGTGGCAGGGATCAACCCCAGCGCCAGCTTGCCGACGGTGGATTTGCCGCAGCCTGACTCGCCCACGAGGCACAGGGTCTCGCCTGGCCTGATCGCGAAGGACACGCCATCGACCGCCTTCACATGCGCGACCACGCGGCGGAGCACGCCCTTCTCGACCGGGAAATGCTTCTTGAGGTCAGCGACCTCTAGGACGGGAGCGGCGCTCGACAATGCGCTCATGCGAGATGTCCCGCGCTGGCGCGCACCGTCTCGGCATGGTGACAGGCGACGATATGGCCACTGCCGACATTGCGCAGGTCGGGAGCCTCGGCGGCGCAGCGTCCGGTCGCGAAGCTGCAGCGCGGCGCGAAGGCGCAGCCGATGATGGGCGCACGCAGGGACGGAACCATGCCGGGAATTTCGGAGAGCCTGCGCTTGGCCGCAGGGCCGGTTGCCATCAGCTTGTTGAGGCGCGGGATCGAGGCCATCAGCCCGCGCGTGTACGGGTGCGACGGCGCGTCGAACAGGCTGGTGACGGAAGCCTCCTCGATCTTGCGGCCCGCATACATCACCATGACGCGCTGGCACGTCTCGGCCACCACGCCGAGGTCATGGGTGATCAGCACCACAGCGGCGCCGGTGCGCTCCTTCAATTCCAGCATCAACTTGAGGATCTGCGCCTGGATGGTGACGTCCAGCGCCGTGGTCGGCTCGTCGGCGATCAAGAGGCGCGGATTGCAGGCCAGCGCCATGGCGATCATCACGCGCTGGCGCATGCCGCCGGAAAACTGGTGCGGATAATCGCCAAGCCGCTTGCGCGCATCGGGAATGCGCACGAAGTCCAGCATCTCGCCGGCGCGGTCCCAGGCCTCCGGCCCGCTCTTGCCCTGATGGATGCAGACCGACTCGGCGATCTGGTGGCCGACGCTCAGCACCGGGTTGAGGCTGGTCATCGGCTCCTGAAAGATCATGGCGATGGAGTTGCCGCGGATGGCGCGCATGCTGTCCTCGTCGAGGCCGAGCAGGTCAGTGCCGTCGAACAGAATCTGGCCCTCGACCGTGCGCCCGAACCGCGCGGGCAGCAGGCGCAGGATGGACAACGCGGTGACGCTCTTGCCGCAGCCTGACTCGCCGACAATGCCGAGCGTCTCGCCGGGCATGACATCGAACGACACGCCATCGACAGCGCGGGTGACGCCGTCCTCGTTGAAGAACTGGGTCTTGATGTCGCGGACCGAAAGCAGCGGCTCTGTCACATGCGCCTCGCAAGGCGGGGGTCGAGCCGGTCGCGGAGGCCGTCGCCGACGAGGTTGACCGCCAGCACCACCAGCGCCAGCGCAAGGCCCGGGGCGAAGATGGTCCACGGCGCGCGGCTGAGGAACAGCCGCGACGAAGCCACCATGTTTCCCCAGGTCGGAATTTCAGGCGGGGTGCCCGCGCCGAGGAACGACAGCGAGGCCTCGATCAGGATGGCCGAGGCGCAGATGTAGGTCGCCTGAACGATCAGTGGCGGGAAGGTTGACGGCATGATGTGGCGCAGCAGGATCTTCCATGTCGGCGCGCCGCCAGCCACGGCAGCCTCCACATAAGGCGCCTCGCGCACGCTCAGCACCACCGAACGCACCAGCCTGACGACGCGCGGGATTTCCGGAATGGTGATGGCGATGATGACGATGCCGACACTGGCCCGGGTGAGCGACACCAGCGCGATGGCGAGCAGGATGGCGGGGATGGCCATCAGCCCATCCATGAAGCGCATGACGATGGTGTCGGCGGTGCGGAAGAACCCCGCGAGCAGGCCGATGGTCAGGCCGATGCTGACTGACAGGAATGCCACCGTGAGGCCGACCAGCAACGACACCCGCGCGCCGTAGACCGTGCGCGCGAAGACGTCGCGGCCGAGATTGTCGGTGCCGAGCCAGTATTGCGCCGAAGGCGGGCGCAGGCGCTGGGCTGGCTGCATCAGCACCGGATCGCCCGCGATCAGCGGCGCCGCGAGGCCGATCAGCGCCATCAGCGCCAGGATGATGGCGCCGGCTGCAAGCGTCGGGTTGCGGCGCAGGAAGCGGCCCGGTCGAAAACCGGATGAAACAGGCGCTGCTGCGGCAGGGATCGCGCTCATGGGATCAATACCTGATGCGCGGGTCGATCAGCGTGTAGCTGAGGTCGACGGCAAGATTGACCAACACGTAGACGCCCGAAAAGATCAGGATCACGCCCTGGATGATCGGATAGTCGCGCTTGGCGATGGCGTCGACCACCAGCCGTCCGATGCCGGGGATGTTGAACACGGTCTCGGTGATGACAACGCCGCTGATCAGGAGCGCAACGCCGATGCCGATCACCGTGACGATCGGCACGCCCGCATTCTTGAGCGCGTGCTTCAGCAGCATGGAGGTGTTCGCCACGCCCTTGGCCCTGGCGGTGCGGATGTAATCCTCCGACAACACATCTAGCATCGAGGCCCTGGTGATGCGGGCGATCAACGCGACATAGGCCAGGCCCAGCGCCACCGACGGCAGCACGAGGTTGCGCGCCCAGCCGCCGATGCCTTCCTTCAGCGGCGTGTAGCCCTGCACCGGCAGCCAGCGCAGTTCGATGGCGAACAGATAGATCAGCATGTAGCCGACAACGAAGACCGGGACCGAGAAGCCGACGACGGAGATCACCATCAAAAGCCGGTCGACCCAGGTTCCGGCCTTCCACGCCGCCAGCACGCCGAAGGTGACGGCCAGCGTCACAGCCACGAACAGCGTGGTCAGAGCCAGCGACACGGTCGGCTCCAGCCTCTGGCCGACGAGCTTGAGCACGGGCTCGTTCGAGAAAATCGAGACCCCGAGATCGCCTTGAAGCACCAGCGAGGCCCAGCGCCAGAACTGGACCAAAAGCGGATCGTCGAGCCCGAGCTTCTTCCTGATGCCGTCGATCTGATCCGGCGTGGCGTTGTCGCCGGCGATGATCGCCGCCGGATCGCCGGGCGACAGATGCAGCAGCAGGAACACGAACACGCCGACGATCCCCATCACGATCAGGGTCGAGAACAACCGTCGGATGACATAGGCAAGCATGCGGGCCACGAATTCCTTTGCGCGGGCGTGATTACCGCATGGCAGGGGTGGACTGCGCAAGTGGCGCTTGCGCGGCTGTCCCGCATCGGTTTGCATGGATCATCGCCTCAGGGAACCGACAATGCGCCTGTTCACAGCCTCACTCGCCACCGAGACCAACACGTTTTCGCCGGTCCCGACCGGGCTGGGCAGCTTCGAGGAGGCCTATGCCTGGCGGCCGGGCGAACATCCGGATGAACCGCGCCACTGCACTGCGCCGCTTTTCGTCGGGCGCAAGCGGGCGCGGCAGGAAGGCTTCACGCTGATCGAGGGTTCCTGCTTCTGGGCCGAACCCTCCGGCGCCTGCTCGAAAGCGGCCTATGAACTGATGCGCGACGAGATCCTCGATCAGCTCAAGGCCGCCTTGCCCCTCGACGGCATCCTGTTCGGCTTGCACGGCGCGATGGTGGCCGACGGCTACGATGATTGCGAGGGCGACATCCTCGAGCGCGCCCGCGCCATCGCCGGACCGAAATGCGTGGTCGGCGTTTCGCTCGACCCGCACTGTCATCTCACGGAGAAGCGGGTCCGCCTCGCCGACGTGATCACGCTCTACAAGGAATACCCGCACACCGACTTCCTGCCGCGCGCCGACGAGATGCTGACCATGGTGCTGGGAACCATCCGGGGCGAGATCAGGCCCGTGGCCAGCCTTTATGACTGCCGGATGATCGCCTTCTTTCCCACCACGATGGAGCCGACACGATCATTCGTGGACCGGATGTCGGCGCTGGAGGGCAAGGACGGGGTCTTGTCGGTGTCGCTCGGCCATGGCTTTCCCCATGCCGACGTGCCGGAGATGGGGACGCGCGTGCTGGTCTACACCGACAATGCCAAGGCTCATGGCGACGCGCTGGCGGCGCGGCTGGGGCGCGAGATCGTGGCCCTTCGCGGCAAGACCGCGCCGAAGCTGCTGACGATCAACAAGGCACTGGCCATCGCGCTCGCCACGGATACGTCGCGCGGGCCGGTGGTGATCGCCGAACCTGCCGACAATGCCGGCGGCGGCTCGGCCTCGGACAACACGATGTCGCTGCAGGCACTGATCAGGCGCGGCGTGACGAATGCGGCGGTCGGCCCGGTCTGGGATGCGCAGTCGGTGCGCTTTGCCCATCTCGCCGGCCTTGGGGCGCGGCTCACCTTGCGCATCGGCGGCAAGACATCGGAACTGTCGAACAAGCCGGTCGACACGGCCGTCGAGGTGGTGGGCCTCGCCAGCGCTGGCCAGCAGATGTTCGGCGAGGCGATGGTGCCGATGGGCGCGATGGCGGCGCTCCGGATCGATGACCGCATCGACGTCGTGGTGATCGAGAAGCGGACGCAGGCGCTGGGCCTTGGGGTGTTCACCGAGGTCGGCATCGAGCCGCGCAAGAAGGCCGTGATCGTGGTGAAATCCGCGCAGCATTTCCACGCCGCCTACGGACCGATCGCTTCAAAGGTGCTCTACACCGAAACGCAGGGCCCTTCGACACAGGATTACCGCAGCCACGGCTACACCCGCGTCAGGCGGCCACTCTACCCGTTGGATGCGCAGCCTGGCGATGGCGCGCTGGTGCTGTAGGCTGGCCTCAGACCTTCTCGATGTTCCAGAAAGGCACCAGTTCGGGCATTCCGATGATGCCGCGCACGTTCTTGCGCCAGGACGATGCGCGGAAGAATTGTCCGAGATAGGCATGTTGGCCGAACTCCCACGCTTCGCGCTGCATGCGGCGGGCCACGCCCTGCCGCTCTTCCAGCGTCGGCGCTGCGGCCCATTCGTCGCGCATGGCCTCGATCTTCGGGTTCTCGGGCCAGCCGAACCAGGCCTTCTCGCCCGTGGCGGAATGGCCGGCATTCGCCACCGGGTTGGCCAGCGAATAGCTGGTCGACGCCGTGATGAAGATGTTCCAGCCGCCTTCGGCCGGGGTCTTGCGGTTGGAGCGGCGGGTGAGCAGCGCGCCCCAGTCGGACGTGGCCAGTTCGGCATTGACTCCGGCCTGCCTGAGCCACTGCGCCATCAGCATGCCTGCCGGATTGGCGAGATAGTGGTCGGACGCATGCAGGATCACGACCGGTCGGCCGTCATATCCGGCCTCCTTGAACAACTCCCGTGCGCGGCCAAGGTTCGGCGCGGTCTTCAGCCAGTCGGTCGCCTCGTCATTCTCCATGTTGGTGCCGCAGCCGAAATACGCCCCGCACGCCCGATAACGGTTCGACGAGCCGAAGGCGGCGCGCATCACGTCCATCTGGTTGATCAGATGCAGCATCGCCTGCCGTGCCTTGACGTTGTTGAACGGCGGATGCAGGAAATTCATGCGCAGCCAGCCGAGATGTCCCGTCTTGTTGAGTGCCTGCACCACGAGATTGGGGTCTTTCTCGAGCTGGTCGAGCAGATCCTGCGGCGGAACTTCGTAAAAATCGATCTCGCCGTTCTGCAGCGCGCCCATGGCCGAGGTTTCATCGGGCATGTTCTGAAGGATCACACGGTCGAGCTTGACCACCTTGCCGCCGATCGTGCCGTTGGCAGGCTCGGATCGGGGCACATAGGCGGCGTTGCGGTCGTAGACATATTGCGCGCCGGGCTTTGTCTCGTCACGGTTGAACACGAAGGGACCGGAGCCCACGATGTCGCGCACCTGCTGGTTCGGATCGGTCTCGGCCTCCTTCCTGCGCATGATGAAGCAGCAGGAGGTGGCCACTTTCGAGAGCGCGTCGATGACGAGGCCATAAGGTTCCTTCAGCACGATGCGGAAGGTCCTGTCGTCGACGACCGGCGTGTCGGCCACGCGGGCGATCATGTGCTGCCCAGCGCCGTCGCGCGCGGCCCAGCGCCGGATGGAGGCAACGCAATCGGCAGACGTGACCGCGCTGCCATCGGAGAAACGCAACCCGTCGCGCAATTCGAAGGTCCAGGTCTTCCTGTCGTCCGACAGGGCAGACTTCGAGACCATCTGCGGGCCGGGATTGAACTTGTCATCAACCCCGAACAGCGTGTCGTAGACCATGCCGCCGTGATAGGAGGTGATGTTTGCCGTGGTCCACATCGGGTCGAACACCCTGAGGTCGGCATGCATCACTGCCCGCAAGGTGCGGGCGCGCGATGGCGTCGTCTGTGCGGACAAGAGGCCGGGCGCGGCCATCGCGCCGACCGTGGCGGCTCCGGCCTTGAGAATGGTGCGACGCGTGGTCATCCCGGCCTCCCGTGCGACGGTCATGACTGAAACAGCCATGATTAGGGCACGGCGCGAAGGTGACGGCAAGGGGCCGGCCATCGCGAACCGTTTGCCGGTTGCGCAAAGACCATGACAGGTGTCATCCTTGGATGCCGGGCTCGGTCACGGGCTGACGGCAAACGGGCTGACGGCACTTCCCAAACGAAGTATTTTAAGCTTAAAATTGTTTTGAAGGTTTTCGGGCTGGTCGCTGCGCGACATCCGGTCGAACCGACACCAACCGCGTTTCTGGGGAGGAACAGATGGGTCTGAAATTCAGGATGCTGGCGACGGCGGGCATGTTCGCAGCATCGGTCGGCGCAGCCAGCGCGCAGGAAAAGCTCAAGGTCGGCATCATGGTGACCCTGTCGGGGCCGTCCGCCGTGCTTGGCCAGCAGGCGCGTGACGGATTCCAGCTCGCCGTCAAGCAGCTTGGCGGAAAACTGGGCGGCGCCGACACCGAAGTGGTCGTGGTCGACGACGAATTGAAGCCCGATGTGGCCGTCACCAAGGTGCGCGGCCTTCTGGAGCGTGACCAGGTCAATTTCGTGGTCGGCCCGATCTTCTCCAACGTGCTGCAGGCGATCCACAAGCCGGTGATCGACTCGAACGCCTTCCTGATCAGCCCCAACGCCGGCACATCCAATTTTGCCGGAGCGCAATGCAGCCCGAACTTCTTCGTGACGTCCTACCAGAACGACCAGAACCACGAAGTGCTCGGCAAGTACGCGCAGGACAAGGGCTTCAAGCGCGTTTTCCTGATGACGCCGAACTACCAGGCGGGCCGCGACTCCATGGCTGGCTTCAAGCGCCACTTCAAGGGCGAGGTCGTGTCGGAACTCTACACGCCGCTCGGGCAACTCGATTTCTCGGCCGAGCTTGCGCAGATTGCAGCGGCCAAGCCGGACGCGCTGTTCACCTTCATGCCAGGCGGCATGGGCGTCAATCTGGTGCGCCAGTTCCGCCAGGCCGGGCTTGCAGCGAACGTGCCCTTTCTCAGCGCCTTCACGGTGGACGAGTCGACCCTTCCCGCCCAGCAGGATGCGGCGCTCGGGTTCTTCGGCGGAGCGAACTGGGCCCCCAACATGGACAACCCGCAGTCGAAGGCCTTCGTTGCGGCTTATGAGGCGGAGTTCAAGGCCGTGCCCGGCACCTACGCGATGCAGGCGTTCGACGCCGCGATGCTGATCGATGCCGCAGTCAAGAGCGCCGGCGGCAAGGTCTCGGATCGCAACGCGGTGCGGGCCGGCCTGCGCAAGGCGGATTTCAAATCCCTGCGCGGCGATTTCAAGATGGGCCTGAACGGCTATCCGATCCAGGACTTCTATCTGGTGCAGGCGGCCAAGCGCCCCGACGGCAAGTTCCAGACCGAGATCCGCGAGAAGGTGTTCGACGATTACGTCGACGTCTACGCCAAGGATTGCAAGCCAGCCGGCTAAGGGCGGGCGAGTTGAATTGCGTCGCCGGTGTCATCCCCGGCGGTCCGGAAGGACCGGGAAGGGGATCCACACTTCAATGTGGATCGGGGGATTCCCTTCCCGCGCCTTCGGCGCGCCGGGAATGACACCGCAGACACACCCGATCGTTATGCGAAAGCGCCAGCGATGACCCTGTCGCTTTTTCTGGTCCAGACGCTGAACGGCCTGCAATTCGGCATCCTGCTGTTCTTCATCGCGGCTGGCCTCACGCTGGTCTTCGGGGTGATGGATTTCATCAACCTCGCGCATGGCGTGCAGTACATGATCGGGGCCTACCTCGCCGCGATGTTCACGAGCCTGACCGGCAATTTCTTCTTCGGGCTGATGCTGGCGCTGCCGACGGCGCTGCTGTTCGGACTTCTGCTCGAATTCCTGATCTTCCGGCATCTTTACGCGCGCGATCATCTCGATCAGGTGCTCGCCACTTTCGGCATCATCATCTTTCTGAATCAGGCGGTGAAGGTCGTGTGGGGGGCGGCGCCGCTCAGCGTGCCGGTGCCGGAGATCCTGTCCGGCACGGTCGTGCTGATGGACGGGCTGCTTTATCCGATCTACCGGCTGGCGTTGATCGGCTCGGGGCTGGCGATCGCGCTTTTGCTGTATGTGCTCGTCAGCCACACCCGCATCGGCATGCTGGTTCGCGCCGGCGCCAGCAACGCGCCCATGGTCTCGGCGCTTGGCGTCGACATCAGCCGCCTGTTCATGATCGTGTTCGGCTTCGGGGCGATGCTGGCGGGCTTTGCCGGGGCGATGGTCGCGCCGATCCTGTCGGTCGAGCCGGGCATGGGCGACAATCTCCTGATCCTCACCTTCGTCGTCATCGTCATCGGCGGCATCGGCTCGATCCGCGGCGCGTTCATCGCTGCGCTCCTGGTCGGACTGGTCGACACGCTCGGGCGCATTTTCGGGCCATTCCTGCTGCGGCTGATCCTCGATCCGTCCGCCGCCAGCCAGACGGGCCGCGCGCTGGCGCCGATGCTGATCTACATCCTGATGGCGGCGGTGCTGTTCTTCCGGCCTGCGGGCCTGTTTCCGGTCCGCAAATGAGTGCGGCTGGGCTCGCCACGCCACGGTCCGGCATTCAGCCGCGCGGCTTTCTGGCGCGCGAATGGCTGCCTGTCCTGTTGTTCACGGCGCTTCTGCTCCTGCCGTTCGCGGCCATGCTCGGCCCGGAGAAATACACGCTCAGCCTGCTCACGCGGGTGATGATCTTCGCGCTGGCGGCAATGTCGCTCGACCTCATCCTCGGCTACGGCGCGCTGGTCAGCTTCGGCCATGCGGCCTTCCTCGGCCTCGGAGGTTACGCTGCCGCCATTCTCGCTTCGCATGGCACGTCCGACGCGCTGGCGCAGATCGCGCTGGCGCTTGCCGTGTCGGCCCTGTTCGCGCTTGTCACCGGCGCGCTGTCGCTGCGCACCAAGGGCGTCTACTTCATCATGATCACGCTGGCCTTCGGACAGATGGCGTTCTTCTTCGCCGTCTCGCTGTCGGCCTATGGCGGCGATGACGGGCTGACCTTGAGGGCGCGCAGCACCGTCCTCGGTTTCAGGTGGCTGGAGAACGACCGTGCCTTCTATGGCTTCGTGCTTGCCATCCTGCTCTGCTGCTACATCCTCTTGCGGTCCGTCGTCGCCTCGCGTTTCGGGCGGGTGCTGCGCGGCGCGAGGGAAAACCCGGTGCGGATGGAAGCCATCGGCTTCTCGCCTTTCCGCTACCAACTCGCCGCCTATGTCATCGCCGGCATGATCTGCGGGCTGGCGGGCTTCCTGCTCGCCAACCAGGCCGAGTTCGTGGCGCCGGCCTACATGTCCTGGCAGCGCTCGGGCGAACTCATCGTCATGGTCATTCTCGGCGGGCTCGGCTCGTTGCATGGCGCGATCCTCGGAGCGGCCGCCTTTCTGCTGCTGGAAGAAATCCTCTCCGGCTTCACCGAACACTGGAAGCTGATCTTCGGGCCGTTCCTCGTGCTCGTCGTGCTGTTCGCGCGCGGCGGGCTGCTTGGTTTCATCAACGGCAGAAACCAGGGACGTCTCCGTGGCTGAGATTGCGCTGTCGCTCAAAGACCTCAACAAGGCCTACGGCGCCTTGAAGGTGACGGACCGGGTCAGCCTCGATGTGATGGCGGGCGAACTTCATGCCATCATCGGCCCGAACGGCGCGGGCAAGACCACGCTGATCCACCAGATCTCCGGCCTTGCGCCCTCCGACAGCGGCTCGGTCGAGCTTGCTGGCCGCGACATCTCCGGCCTGCCGATGGCGACGCGCGTCCGGCTCGGGCTGGCGCGCTCGTTCCAGATCACCTCGATCATTCCAGGTTTCTCCGTGCTGGAGAATGTCGCGCTGGCGGTGCAGGCGCGGATGGGTTCGTCCTTCCGCTTTTTCGGCGACGCCAGCGCGGAGGATCGCCTGAACGCGCCAGCGCGCGACATCCTCGGCACGGTCGGGTTGGAGACGCGTGCAGGCCTCGAGGCGGGATTGCTGTCACATGGTGAAAAGCGCCAGCTAGAACTGGCCGTTGCCATTGCCACTTCGCCGAAGGTCCTTCTGCTCGACGAACCGCTGGCCGGCACGGGACCGGAGGAGAGCGAAGCGGTGATCGGGCTGCTGCAGAAACTGAAGGGCCGCTACACCATCGTTCTGATCGAGCATGACATGGAAGCCGTGTTCCAGCTCGCCGACCGCATCTCGGTGCTGGTCTATGGCCGGATCATCGCCAGCGGTGATGCAGCCATGATCCGCAACGATCCCGCCGTGCGCGAAGCGTATCTTGGCGAAGAGGTCGCCTGATGCTGGTCGTCGAAGCGCTGCAGACCTCCTACGGCGACAGCCAGGTGCTGTTCGGCATGGACCTGAACATCGGAAAAGGCGAGGTGGTGACGCTGCTCGGCCGCAACGGCATGGGCAAGACCACCACCATCAAGTCGATTGTCGGCCTGTTGAAACCCAAGGCCGGGCGGGTCAGTTTCGACGGCGTCGATGTCACGGGCCAGCCGCCGCACCGCATCGCCCAGCTTGGCATCGGGCTTGTGCCGGAAGGGCGGCAGGTGTTCCCGACGCTGACGGTCGAGGAGAACCTGATCGCCACGTCGGCCGCGCGCTTCGGCCCGGCACGCTGGACACTGGACGGCGTCTACAGGCTGTTTCCGCGGCTGAAGGAACGGCGCGGCAACCTGGGCAACCAGCTTTCGGGCGGCGAGCAGCAGATGCTCGCCATCGGCCGGGCGCTGATGACAAACCCCCGGCTGGTCATCCTCGACGAGGCGACGGAGGGGCTCGCCCCCCTGATCCGGCAGGAAATCTGGAGCTGTCTCGCCATGCTCAAGGCCGAAGGCGAAGCCATCCTCGTCATCGACAAGAATGTGGACGCGCTGGCCAAACTGGCCGATCATCATGCCGTGATCGAGAAAGGCCGCGTGGTCTGGACGGGCACATCGGCGGAGCTGATGGCCAACCCGGAACTCAAGGACCGCTATCTGCATGTTTGAGGACCAGCGATGAACAAACTCAATCCGGGCGTGACACGCGCCGGCGAAGGCATCGACGGCATTTCCTGGAACATCCTTGGCCAGACCTATGTGCCGAAGGAAGTTTCGGAACACTCGATGGCCTGGCACGCGACGTTTCCGGCGGGCACCTTCGTGCCGCCGCACATCCATCCGACGCAGGACGAATTCATCTACATGCTGGAGGGCAGGCTCGACCTCGTGCTTGACGGGCGCGACACGACGGCCGGGCCGGGCGACCTCGTGAAGATGCCGATGGGCCTCCCGCACGGCATCTTCAACAAGAGCGGGGAGACCGTGAAATGCCTGTTCTGGGTCTCGCCGACGCGCCGGCTCTACGACCTGTTCTGGGCGATCCACTCGCTGAAGGAGCAGAACCCGGCGGAAGTCGTGGCGCTTGCGGCGCGGCACGAGGTGGACTTTCTGCCGCCGCCGGAGGGGTGAGTTTTCAAGGCAGGAAGTGCCCCACCCCGCCCTCCCCATCGCATGCGAGGGTAGGTGGAGCCTTTGCCTACCCCGCCTTGGCATTCACCTGTGCCAGCCCAAATCCCGCCGTCCCCGCATAGCCGCGCACGATGGCCTTGCGCTCGTCGTGGGGGAGCACGCGGTCGATGTCGTCGAAACCGGCAGGAGCCAGTTTCTCGATCTCGTCGATGACGCGTTCAGGCCCGCCCTTCCTGTTCAGCGCCACGATCTCGGCGGTCTTGGGCAGCCGGTCGGCCTCGTAGGCGGCAAGCGCCTGATAGGGGTGATCGGCGCGGGCGAGATGATCCGCCAGCGAGCGGGCATCGAGGATGGCTTGGCTCGCGCCGTTCGAGCCGACCGGATACATCGGGTGGGCGGCATCGCCGAGCAAGGTCACGCGGCCATGGCTCCAGCGCGGCAGCGGATCGCGGTCGCACATCGGATACTCGTAGAACGCTTCCGTCGAGCGGATCAGCCTGACCAGGTCGAAACCGGGAATCCCGTAGCGGCGCGCATAGGGCAGCACCTCGTCAAGCCGTCCGCGCCGCGACCAGCTTTCCTTGCCGGGCGGATGGGCCGCATCGCTCACGCGTGCCGTAACGACCCAGTTGGTCAGCCTCGTCTCCGGGCTGCGGCCCGCGCCGATCGGGTAGAGCACGAGCTTGGCTCCCATGCCGCCAGCGATGATCATCGAGCGGCCGGTCATGAAGGCTGGAAAATCAGCCGCGCCGCGCCACATCATCACGCCGTTCCAGTGCGGCAGGCCCTGATCCCCGGCGAAATGCGCGCGCACGACCGAGTGGATGCCGTCGGCGCCGACCAGCACCTCGCCGCGCACGGTTTCGCTGCCGCTGCCCTCGACCGAGTCGGTGAAGTGGGCCGTGACGCCGCCATCGTTCTGGACGAAGCCGACCAGCTTGCGGCCCGTGCGGATCGCGCCGGGGCCGAGCCGTTCGACGACGGCCTCGTGAATCAGCTTCTGCAGCCTGCCGCGATGGATCGAGAATTGCGGCACGTCAAAACCGGCCGCCGTGCCGCGCGGCTCGCGCCAGACGACCTGTCCGATGCGGTTCATGTAGAAAAGTTCGTGGGTGCGGATGCCGACGGCATCCAGCGCGGGCAGCAAGCCGAGATCAGCCAGTTCCCTGATGGCATGCGGCAACGTGTTGATGCCGACTCCGACTTCGCGCACCTCGCTGGCCTGTTCGTAGATCACCGCGGAAATGCCGCGCCGGTGCAGCATCAGCGCCAGCGTCAGCCCGCCGATGCCCGCGCCGGCGATGATGACCTTGGCACGGCCGGCGGGCTGCTCAGGTTGCCGGGCAAGCGCAAGAGAACGATTGGCCACGGCGGACTTGCCTGCCGCCTTGTCCCGTTTACTTGCCGATTTCTTTCCGGACTTTTTGGCCGACGCCTTGTCATCCCTGGCCATTCCGCAACCCTTTGTTCCGACATGCCGCCAGCATGCCGGCCGCACAGGACAAAACGCAAGTGTTGCCGCCAAACAGGGTTTCTGGACGCGCTGCACCAGCCCGGCTGAACCCCCAGCGCGGTGCTTGATCTTGCGACCCCACCGCTGCAAAATCCGGCTGCATGTCGGCATATCCCCATGATGGCCGGTTGCCCGGGCATTCCGCCGCGATACCTTTCCATTCGAGTTGCCATGCGCCTGCTGATCATCAATCCGAACACCACTGCCGCCATGACCGACAAGGTTGTGACGGCCGCGCGGCTTGCCCTGCCCGCAGCCACGCAGATCCGGGCAGCGACGGGACGCTTCGGCGCGCGCTACATCGCCAGCCGCGCCAGTTTCGCAGTGGCAGGACATGCCGCGCTCGACGCCTTCGCGGAGCATGGCGGGGACTGCGACGCGGTTCTGCTCGCCTGTTTCGGCGATCCGGGGCTAGAAGCGCTGCGCGAAGTGTCGGACTGCCCGGTGATCAGCCTGATCGATGCCTCGTGCGCCGAGGCCGGCGCCGACGGACGGCGTTTCTCGATCGTCACCGGCGGTGAACGCTGGCGGCCGATGCTGACGGAAATGATCGGCGCGCGCGGCCTCGGCGGCCGGCTGACGTCGATCCGCACGGTCGCGCCGACAGGCGGCGAGATTGCGCGCGATCCGCAAGGATCAGCCGCCGTGCTGGCCGACGCCTGCCGCCGCTGCGCCGATGAGGACGGCGCCGAGGCCGTGATCCTCGGCGGCGCCGGCCTCATCGGCATCGCCGAGATGATCCAGCAGCGCCTGCCGATCACCGTGGTGTGCTCGAACGCGGCCGGTTTCCGGGCGACCGCCGCCGCCCTGGCCAGCGGCCAACGGCATCACGATGCCGGCACCGGCGAGGTCGAGGCAGTCGGATTGTCGGCTGACTTGACGAGGCTCTTCAGCAGCGGCGGGCTGCATGCAAGAACGAGCGGATGACGCCGCGTTGTGCAAAGCCGGGCGACGGCATATGTCAGCAGTGCGATGGAGAATAGCCCTCCCCACTCCCGGAAACGTGCCAGGCCGTTGCAGCAGTTGCTGCCGGTCGCTCTCGGTCTGGTGATGCTGCTCGCCCTGCTGCCGGTAATGGCCGCCGGGTTCTTCGGCGCGAGCGACAACACCACACGCCTGCTCAGAGCCTCGAGCGATGCCGTGGTGGACGGGCTCGAAGACCAGCTCCGGGCAACACTGGACCCGGTGGCGACGCAGATGGCCGTCGTGGCGCGCTATATCGGCTCCGGCCGGATCGACCCGAACGACCGCGAGGTGTTCCGCCGCTTCATGCTCGGCGTGGTGACGGGCCAGGTCAACGTGGTCGGGATCGGTTTTCTGGAGGCGGAAGGCCCGTTCAGGCGCTGGTCGCGCGACCAGGCCGAGGAACTGGTGGAGCCGCGTGCGAATGCCCCTTTCGCCGATGAAATCTGGACATCGGCGCAGATCGGCGAAGGCCCCGTCTGGCATCGGCCGTTCGTCAGCCGCATCACGCGCTCGCCGGTGCTGCTCCACCGCCAGCCGGTGATGCGCGAAGGACGGCTGCTCGGCGTGCTGATGACGGTGCTGACCTCCGAGGCGATTTCCGATTTCGTGATGAACATGAACACGGGCATCACGCCCTTCGTTCTGGTCGGGCGCGACACCGTGATCGTTCATCCGGGAATCCGCGGCGCGATGACCAACGGGCTGGAGCTGCCCGCCATCGGCGCCGTCGGTGATCCGTCACTGGCGGTGATGTGGACCGATCCACGCCGTCCCGCCCATAACGACCCCGCGGCGCGGTCGCGGACGCACTGGACCTGGGTCGGCAACGGCTACGCCGCGTCCCAGTATCATTACCGCGAGATCACCGGCTATGGTCCTTATCCGTGGATCGTGGGTTTTCACCAAAGCTCGCTGGCCACGTTCCGCGAGCGCTGGATCGTGCAGGCGCTGTTCTACGGTTCGGGCCTCGTGCTGCTGGTGGTCATGGCCTTGGCCTGGCACGTCGGCCGGCTGGCGGCGCGCCCTGCCGAAGCGATCGCGCATGCGGCGCGGCAACTCGAGGAATTGCGCTTCGACCAGGTGCGCAAGCCCGAACTGGAAGCCAGCCAGATCACCGAAGTGCGCGACACGGCCCACGCGCTCGGCCGCGCTGCCCATGTGCTCGGACGCTTCCAGACCTATGTGCCGCGCGTGCTGATCCAGCAACTGATGACGCTCGGCGATGACCGGGCCATGGCTGTCGACCGCGATGTCACCATCCTGTTCATGGACCTGGCCGGCTACACCGCCTTCGCCGACGGTCGCAGCGCGGAAGACGTGGCGCGCTATCTGAACGACATCTTCGCACGTGTCGGGCCGATCATCGAGGCGGGCGGCGGCACCATCGACAAATATACCGGGGACGGGCTTCTGGCTGTCTGGGGAGCGCCGACGCCGGACGCGGGACATGCGGCGAACGCCTGGCGCGTGGCCCGCCAGATCCGGGATACGATGCACGGCGTGCTTGGCGAAATGCTGAAGGCTGACCCGCGCAGTTGCCGGATGCGGATCGGGCTGCATTCGGGCCGCGTGCTGGCGGGCGATCTCGGGTTTGCAGGCCGCATGGACTACACGGTGGTCGGCCGGACCGTGAACCTGGCCCAGCGCACGCAAGCCGCGCTCAAGGCGGACATGGGCGACGCCGTCGTGGCGCTGGGGATCAGCGAGACCACCCGGGCTCTTCTCGCTCTCGAGCTCGACGGCCTTGTCCGGCTGAGCGACATGCCCGGCGGCGAGACCCTCTACAAGGTCTCCGCCACGCCTTCGTCCGCGTGACAGAAAAGCCGCATGCCCTCGCGCGCCATGAGCGAGCCTGGGCGGGCCAGCCCGAGACGCGCTTCACGCTCGGCCATCTTCGCGTCATCATGGCCGGGCGCATGATGAAAACCGACGAGCCGACGCGCGCCTGCCGCATCCGCGAGCTTGACGGCTTCGGGCGCGGTTGAGTGACCCCAACCCTTGCACGCACCATATTCGGTCTCGTCGAGCATCATGTCATACACCAGTGTCTCGACGCCGCGGCAAAGCGCCACCACGGCGGGATCGGGCCCGCCAGGACGGTGCTCGATATCGGTGATGATGGCCGCAGACCCGCCAGGCCCATCAAAGCGGTAGCCGGTGGCCCGGTCTGGGTGATCGAGCGCGACGGTGCGGATGGTCTGGCCAGAAATGGCGAGATCTTCGCCGGCCGTGAAGTCATGGAAGACAACGTTCGCCGGCAGCGCGCCGAGACTGATGGGGAACAACGGCGGCGCGAACATGCGCAGCAGCGCGGCTTCGGCGGACGCGCCGCCCAGATTGCCGCACCAGACATGAATTTCACGGCCCTTCTGATAAGCCGGCTTGAAGAATGGCAGCCCGCCAACATGGTCGTGATGCAGATGCGTGAGCAGGATGTGGATAGGCTCCTCGCCTTGCCACTCCGCCATCTGGCCGAGCGCAACGATGCCTGTGCCGGCATCGACGATGAACCGGGCGGCACCCAGGCGCGCCTCGATGCACGAGGTGTTGCCGCCATAGACAAGCGTGCCATGTCCCGGCACGGGCACCGAACCGCGCACGCCCCAAAACCGCAGCTCGGGAGCCACGGGCGCGGACCAGTCCGATTGCGAAGCGCAAGAATTCACTGAAAACGTGTCCCGGCTCGATCAGGTCGCTAGACGCCTGCTTCTGGTCGAGAAGCACGACGACATTATCCTACCTGCTCAACCTGTCACGTCTTGCTGCCGGAGTCTGTGTGATTCCGGACACGGACGCCATCTGCAATCATCGGCATGTCAGATGGGCGATGCGCGCGGGCGACCGCGAAATGCCGGATCCGTCGGGTTCGGGCGACAGCACAAAACTCGACCCGATGGCGTCTGACAAGCACGGGGCGTGGCAGTTCGCCCTGCCGTGCAGGCTCGCGCCAAACGGGCACGCAAACCTCATCGCAGGCTTGCGAACCACGTGCCGCTGAAGGGCGCCGGCAGGAAGCGCGCGTGGAACTCAGCCAGCCCCTTCGCCGGATCGACATCGGCGAATTGCTCAGGGTAGAGCTGCTTGCCGATGTACTGCATGGCGTAGACATCGCGCAGCGACCAGGCGAGGTTGTGTTCGATGGCGTGGACCATCCCGGTTTTGACGGCCTTGAGACGTTCATAACCAGGCCTTGCCGCATAGGCCGCGAGGGTTGCGCGCGTGGTGGCGAGGTCGGCGCCGTAACCTGTCCTCACGCCTTTGCTGTAGCTCGGCCACGACGATCCGGCGAAGAAGATGACATCGGGATCCGCACTCAGGAGCGCTTCGGCCGGCAACTGCCCGCCGTGATCCGGCACCTTCCCTTCAGCGATGTTGACGGCGCCGAGGCCTGCCGCGATCGACCCCCACAGACGGTTCGCGTCCGTGACGCCGATGATGTCAGGGCCGTTTTCGGCAAGCTCGACATAGCACGACCTGACGCCGAAATCCCTGCTCGCAGCGCTGCGGCTCGCGACATCCTTGCGAAGAAACGCATAAAGCTCGTTCAATTGATCGGCCCGCGCCTCGGCGCCCATGACACGGCCGACGGCGGCGACGGACAGGGAGCGCCTGAACAGCGTTTCCTCGTTGAGGTCGAAGTACACGATCGGGATGCCCGCTGCGGTCAACGCGCGAACCTGGTCGCCGATCAGGCTGTCGGGGAACGGGTTCATCAGAACCACATCGGGCTTGAGCGCGATGACCTTGTCGGCATCGAATTCGCTTCCCAAGGCGCCGACATCCGGCAGCGATGCCAGATCGGGGATAGCCCTGGCATACGCGGCAAAGGTCGAGGCGCGCCAATCCTCCCACGGCTCGCGGGCAAACCCGACGACCCTGGACCAGCCTTCCACGCCCGCGATCGCCGTGAAATCCTCGTAGTTGTAGTGCGTCGCGATGACGACGCGCTCGACCGGCCATTTGATCTGGACAAACCTCGACGTGACATCCTGCACCGTGCGGGTCTTGCCCTCCGCGCCGGCGGATGTCCCAGATGCTGCAATCGCAACGCCAGAGCCGATCAATTGCCGCCGGTCGATCTGCATGATGGTCGATGCTCCTTGCGAGCCGCTTGTTGCAGCCACTGACCGCAACGCAGCGCGCGCGTTGAGCATAATGGGGACCGCGGCGGGCGCAACATTGATCCGCCATGATTGATCATGACAGGTGCGGCACATTGAACGGAGCTTGCTCATGAGCCGACGCCTCGTGCTTTTCGCGCTGCTTGCGGCGATGTCGCCTGTGGCGGTGGCCCAGCAGCGCGATGTGCAGCTCAGCGAGGGCGACCTGATCTTCCAGAACAGCAGGAGCGCCCAATCCGCCGCCATCCTCAGCGCCACCGGCAGCCCGTTCACGCACATTGGCATCATTGTCAGGCGCGCCAGCGAATTCGTCGTGCTGGATGCAGGGCCTGCCGTGCGCGAGGTTGCCGCTGAGGACATGGATCGCCAGCGGCGCTGATGGCGCGCACGCCATCTATCGCAACGATGGGCTTGGCGAAGATCGGCGCGCTGCCATCATTGCCGCGGCGCGCCGCTACATGGGCCGCCCCTATGACGTCTTCTTCGACTTCGCAGGCGAGGCGATCTACTGCAGCGAGTTGCCCGGTCTCGCCTTCGGCGCAGCGGGCCTATCCATCGGCAAGGTTCAGACGGTTGCGGAGTTGAAGCTCGGCAATGCCGCCGCGCAAGGAATGATGCAGCAGCGCTGGCGCAAGCATCCCCGCTGCGAGGGCCTTGGGCAGCAGGATTGCCTCGCCGCCATCATGAGCCAGAAACTGATCACCCCGGCCAGCATCGCCGCCGATCCGCAATTTCGTCTGATTCACTCGGATTTCAAGCCGGGCAACATGCAACGAGCGCTGGCATGACGTGATGAAGCCGAATGGGCGCTGGTCCAGGGTTCGGTAGCTACCGCGCCATCATCAACAACACAATCGCGCTGGACACCAGATGCACGCGCGTCGCCAGTGGTCCATGCCGCGTCAACCCGGACACGCGGGCCGCCATGTAGAGGACAATCTGGACCGTGACGTAGAACGCCAGAATGCCGGGCAGGAAGCCGATGACATTGGCCCAACTGCGGGTTGCTTCGGTGTAGCGCGCGTCTTCCCCGATTGCGACGAAGGCAATCACCGAAAGCGCGATTGCGGGCATGACCAGCGTCCATCCGGTGATGGAGAACTGTCGGGCAGGCCATTGGCGAAGACGCTGAATGACCAGCCTGGCATAGAAGCCGACGACGGGCGTCACGGCAGCGGCGACGATCACGACCAGTCGCGGGGCCAAAGGTTGTTTCCAGCGCCAGACGGCCCTGGCCTGACGCACGAGCCAGACTCCATGCGCCACCAGAGCGATGCAGAAAAGCACGCCGTAGAGCAGGACAAAGAGGCCATAGCCATAAGCTGCGGGCACCATCTGCGTTCATTCCGTGATAAAGTATTGTTTGTCCGTCTTGTCGCGCACGGAGGGGGTATATGTTCAGGAGCCGCGAATTGATAGCTTGGCTCATCTTGGCAATCGGCGGACTGGCTGCGACCTCGCAGTCGGCGCGCGCCGATCGGGACGCTGATTTTCTGCAGATCATCAAGGACTGCACACCGGCAACCACAGTTCCGTTCCGGTCGGTCGCGGACATCCGGAAAGAGGTCGACTGCGTCGGCGCAGCAATCAAGGCGCCGCCACAGCGCAATCCGGCTGGTGGCCAGAGGCTGAACCTGACGGCCGCAACCGGACAGTGGGCGTATCGCCGCGAAACAGGCAGCGCGGCGGACAACGAGCCGACCTGCAGGATCGGCGCGGAGGTCGCGCTGCTGGCGGGGCAGCCCCTCTCGATCAACCTGACAGCCAGCGATACGATCCACCGGCTCGCGATCCCGGCGCTCAACGTCAAGGCCGATGCAATCCCCGGCCGCCTTGCGCGGATTGAGCTGAAGGCTCTACCGATCGGCACGCACAGCGCCCAGATGATCGACAATGCCGACACATCGAAAGCGCAGACACGCCTCGTCACGTTGCGTGTCCTGCCGGAAGCAGAACATGCACTGTGGCACCATGCCAACCTGCGATCAGGAGCCTGCGCGCCGCGCTGACTGATCAGCCGTCGGGCAAAGCCCACCTTGCATCGCTGCGTCTGCTGGCTCTCCCCACGCGCCCTATGTCGTGGAGGCTCGGTCCTTGATGCGCGGGTGAAGTTGAATCAGCACTGAGACCCACGCAGCTTGCGCCTCACGACGCGGAGACGATCAGTCCCGGTCTGGTGCGCCGAGCGGAAACAGGTGTCGGTAGGGCCGCGCATCATCGACGCAGCGCGCCACCGACGGATGCGCCAGAAGCCGCTGGCGATAAGCTTTGAGATGGGCGTGCGCGGCAGGAATGGCATGCACCCAATCGGCATAGAACAGCGCTGGCGCCGCTGCGCAATCTGCGAGGCTGAAGGTCTCGCCAGCGGCCCAAAGTCGGTCTTTCAGGTCATGATTGAGCCAGGCAAAGGCCTTGTCCAGCCGGGACCTGGCATCGGCGACGCCGTGCGCATCCTTGGCTTCAGGAGAGCGAATGGCGTCGAAGACAATCCGCATCATCGGCGCCATCACGTAGTTGTCGAAGATGCGGTCCATGAACCTCGTCCGCAGCGCCGCCTTCGGATCATCCGGCAGCAGCCGCACCGCGCCGGGATGGAACAGATGCAGATGCTCGATGATGATCGTCGACTCCACAACCGACTGATCGCCGTCGCGCAGCAGCGGCATGTGCTGGATCGGCCATAGCGCCGCAAACTCCGCGCCGTTCTCCGGATTCTCCGACGACAGCAGTTTCAACTCGAAGGGCGTCGCGTTCTCGTGCAGCGCGATCAGCACCTTCTGGCAATAGGACGAGAACGGGTGGGCGTAGAGGGCGATGCGCATGTCGAACACTCCAGACCAGTTGTGGACTGCAATCGGTTGTGACCTACCAAAACTGATCCTATCCTGCAATCAGTTTATGGATCCAGGTTTTCATGACCCAATCACATCGCTCTGGTTGCCCGATCAATCTCACGTTGGAGACGCTGGGCGACCGCTGGAGCCTGATCATCATCCGCGACATGATGTTCGGCAACCGCCGCCATTTCCGCGAGTTGCTGCTGAACTCGGAGGAGGGCGTCGCGTCGAACATCCTCGCAGACCGGCTGAAGCGGCTGCTGGCCGCAGGCTTGCTGACCCGGCAGGGCGATGAAAGCCACCGTCAGAAGGCGATCTACAGCCTGACCGAGCCCACGATCCAGCTTGTTCCGCTTTTGGCGCAGATGGGAGCCTGGGGACGGCGGCATACGCCGGTCTCGCGCGAGCTTTCTGTCCGGGCGGAGCTTCTGGAGACAGGCGGAGAGCCGCTTTGGCGCGCCTTCATGGATGAACTGCGCAGCCTGCACCTTGGACATCCCGCCCCGGCAAGATCCGTCCTTGCCGAGCTTCAGGCGGCCTACGAGAAGGCGCTGGCCGCCACGTGACCGGCGCTTGACAACATACCAACTGGTTGGTACTTATTGTCGCCATGAACGAACCTCGAGCCAAACCCCGCGCTGGAACCGCCAGAGACAAGCTTCTTGATGCGGCGCTGCAGATGATCCGGACCAAGGGCTTCACGGCCACGACCGTGGATAATCTTTGCTCTGCGGCCGGTGTGACCAAGGGAGCCTTCTTCCATCATTTCGACAGCAAGGAAGCGCTGGGCGTCGCCGCAGCGCAGCATTGGTCGCAAGTGACGAGCGGCTTCTTCGCCGAAGCGCCGTATCATCGCCACGATGATCCGCTTGAACGGGTGCTGGCCTACATCGCCTTCCGGCGGGACATCCTGCAGGGCGAATTGCCCGAGTTCACCTGCCTCGTGGGCACCATGGCGCAGGAGGTGCACCAGAGTTCCCGCGCCATCGCCGCCGCTTGCGATGCCTCGATCAGCAGCCATGCTGCAACGCTTGAACCTGACATTGCTCAGGCCATGACGCAGCGCGGCCTTGATCCCGCAGGTGCCGACACGGGCTGGAGCGCCGGCTCGCTCGCGCTCCACACCCAGGCGGTGCTTCAGGGCGCCTTCATCCTCGCCAAGGCGAAAGGCGGCCCGACCATCGCCCAGGAGAGCGCCGATCATCTTGCCCGCTATGTGCGGCTGCTGTTCGCCACGCGTCCAACCAAGGGAGACAAGCAATGACAGCTTCAACCACCACCGACACGGCGGCCCCGACGGGCGTTCACAGCGTCACGCCGCACCTGTGCTGCGCCGGAGCGGCCAAGGCAATCGACTTCTACAAGGCCGCCTTCGGCGCAACAGAGGTGATGCGCCTTGACGGGCCGGACGGCAGGCTATGGCATGCCATGCTGATCATCAACGGCTCGTCGGTCATGCTGGCGGATGAGTTTCCCGATATGGGCGGCTTCTCGCCCACCACGCTCAAGGGCACGCCCGTCACACTCCATCTCGGCGTTCCTGATGCTGACGCCGCCGCGGCGCGGGCGGTGGCGGCGGGCGCAACCGTCGTCATGCCGGTCGCGGACCAGTTCTGGGGAGATCGTTACGGCGTCGTCGCCGACCCGTTCGGGCATCACTGGTCGCTGGCAACCCCGAAAGAGACATTGACGCCCGATGAGATCAAGGCGCGCGCAGCCGGCATGGCCATGAATCAGGCCCCGGATGCGGAGGTGAAGCCATGAAAGCCATCACCCCCTGCCTCTGGTTCGACGGCAATGCCGAGGAGGCCGCAACCTTCTATGCCTCGCTGCTGCCCAACAGCCGCATCGACGCCGTGAACAAGGCACCCGGCGACTATCCCTCGGGCAAGTCTGGACACGTCCTCACCGTGGAGTTCACCCTGATGGACCGTCCGTTTGTCGGCCTCAACGGCGGTCCGCATTTCAAGTTCAACGAGGCAGTCTCGCTGATGATCCCGGTCGAGACGCAAAGCGAGGTGGAGCGCCTGAGCAACGCGCTGTCCGCCGTGCCAGAGGCTGAACAGTGCGGCTGGGTAAAGGATCGGTTCGGCCTGTCCTGGCAGATCGTTCCTGTCATGCTCCTGCCGCTCATCGCCGACCCTGATCCCGCGCGCGCGAAACGGGTCTTCAACGCCATGATGGACATGAAGCGCATCGACATCGCGGGAATCGAGCGCGCGGCAGCCAACTGAAACGACAAAGGAGACGGCAATGTTGAAGATACTCGGATGGACGACCATTCTGCTCGTCTTCGCCATTGGTGCGCTTGTCGCCTACGCGGCCACGAAGCCCGACAGCTTCCGCGTGGCGCGGACGCTCGCCATAGCCGCACCGCCTGAAAGGTTATTCCCTCTGATCAGCGATCTACGCGGCTTCAACCATTGGAACCCGTACGAGAGGAAGGATCCCGGAAAGGGGACTTATGCGGGAACATCCTCCGGGATCGGGTCGTCTTATGCCTGGGACAGCTCCAAGTTGGGCAAGGGGGCGATGACGATCACGGATGTCACTGCTCCTGATAAAGTCGTCATGCGGCTTGATTTCGAAAAGCCGTTCAAGGCGCGAAACATGGCGACGTTCACGATTACTCCGCGTGACGGCAATTCGGACGTGACATGGGCCATGGAAGGCCCAGCGCCGCTCATGACCAAAATCATGGATGTCGTGATCGGCATGGACCGCATGGTGGGCGGCGACTTCGCGGATGGCCTGCGCAACCTGAAGGAATTGGCGGAAAGGCCATGATGGAGATGACGCGCACCGACATCGCGGGAATCGAGTGCGCCGCAGCCAACCGACCCGCAACCCGAAGGAGAGAACATCATGACCTACATTGATGGCTTCGTTGCCGCCGTGCCCAACGCCAACAGGGATGCCTACCTCAAGCACGCCGCCGATATGGCGGTCATCATGAAGGAGTTCGGCGTCCTCAAGTCCGTCGAGTGCTGGGGCGACGATGTGCCGGATGGCAAGCTCACCTCTTTCCCCATGGCGGTGAAGAAGGAGGCCGACGAGACGGTCGTCTTCGCCTGGGTCGTCTGGCCCTCCAAGGCTGCGCGCGACGCCGGTTGGGCAAAGATGATGGAAGACCCGCGCATGGCGCCGGGCGCCAATCCGATGCCATTCGATGGCAAGCGCATGATCTATGGCGGCTTCGAAGTGGCGATGGAGACGTGAAGCCCCAGTACCTGGCCGACTGGAACAGCCTCAAGGCGCTGGCGCTGGGTCTCGGCCTGCCCGGCGTGGAGGAAGCCACGACCTGGGGCCAGCCCTGCCTCAAGGCGCACGGCAAACTCTGGACATGGTGGAGCCCGAGCGAGGATGCCCCGGTCTTCAAGGTGGCGATGGAGGAACGCGAGATTCTGGTCGAAGCCGAACCCGAACGCTTCTTCTTCACGCCGCACTACCGCAACCATCCACTCGTCCTGGTGCGGCCAGAGAAGCTTGATCCCGATTGGGCCCGCGCCAACCTCATGCGCGTCTGGCGCGCGCAAGCTCCGAGGCGGTTTCTGAAGGAATTCGATGCTGCATCCACAAGCCTGCAAGGACGGGAGGGAAAGCCATGACGGGCGCCAGCCTCCTGTCCGCTCCAGCAGCGCGGGTGGGCGAACGCAAGTCTGGTCTGACCATCGATTGGCACGGCGTCAGCCACGCATCAGTTCGGGCAGCCACGTCGCGATGGCGGGAACGGCGATCAGCAGCATCGCGAACGCGATCATGATCAGCGCATAGGGGACGGCACCGCGTATGACATCGGACACCGGCCCCTTGTCCGGTCTGATGCCCTGAACGACGAAAAGGTTCATGCCGACAGGTGGCGTGATCAGGCCCAGTTCGCACATCAGCACAATGAACACGCCGAACCAGACGGGATCGACACCCACCGCGCTGACGATCGGAAAGGCCAGCGGAATCGTGGCGACCATCATCGACAGCGTGTCCATGAACATGCCGAGCACGAGGTAGAACACGATGAGGCACAGGAGGATCTGCACGCGGCCCAGACCAAAGCCGGTGATCCACCTCGTCATGGCTTCGCCGATGCCGGTGAGCGACAGCGCCAGGTTCAGCACGAACGCCCCGATCACGATCAGCAGGATCATGCCCGTGGTGCGGGCGCTCGCCAGAAAGCAGGTCTGCAACAGCGTGAGGCTCAGCTTTCGCTGTGCGATGATGAAGGCAAGCACCGTGACGAGACCGAGCGCCGCAGACTCGGTCGCCGTCGCGATGCCGAGATAAAGCGAGCCCATCACCACACCGAAGACGGCGAGTGGTTCGACCAGATTGCGCAGCAGCCTGATGCGCTCACTGCGCGGCACCTCGATGGCCTCGACCCTCTCCCTGCGCCAGCGGTGCGAGGCATAGATGAAGGCCATGAACAGCCCGGCGAGGGCAAGGCCGGGGATCACGCCCGCCAGGAACAGCTTGCCGACCGACGTGTTGGTCATCGAGCCGTAGATGATGAAGTTGATGCTTGGCGGGATCATGATGCCAAGCGTGCCGCCCGCCGCGAGCGAGCCGAGCGAGTCGCGCATCGGGTAGCCATGCCGCTGCAGCGAAGGCAGGGCCACCGTGCCGATCGTTGCCGCCGTGGCGACGGAGGATCCGGACGTGGCGGCGAACAGGGCGCAGCAGCCGATATTGGTGTGGAGCAATCCGCCCGGCAGCCGGCCCAGCCATGCCGCGAAGGCGACATACATGCGATCAGCCATGCCGCTGCGAAGCAGAAGCTCGCCCAGCAGCACGAAAAGCGGGATCGCTGTCAGCGTGTTCTCGCTCATCACGCCCCAGACCACGGAGGCCGACGACGTGAGGAACGCCTGGCCGAACGCCATCATGCCGCCGGTGAGCCCGACGAGCAGCATCACGGACCCGATCGGCATGCCGAGAAGCATCAGCCCAAGCATGACCGCAAAGCCGGTGAGCCCGACGGCAACCATGCTCATGGCTTGTTCTCCTGCCCGAGGTTGCCGCTGCGCTGCCGCAGGTCTTCGAGTTCCTCGTCCAGTTCCTCCTTGGCCCCTCGCGGCCCGTAGATCTTGTCGAGCAGCGCCCACTGGCCGCGGAGGGCGAGATAGCCTGCGCGCAGCAACTGGAAGAACGCGACCGCAACGAAGATTCCGATCGCGGCGACCCATGCCGTCTGCGGATGGCGCAGCGGCGTGGCCCATGGTGTCTGTGCGGTCGAGTTGAACAGGATGGATTCATCCAGCGCGATCCACGCCATGCGAAGCAGCATCACCGCAGAGACGAACAAAGCCAGCATGGCGGCGATATTGAGCAGGTTGCGCAGCGCGCGCGGCGCGAAATCATGCAGCAGATCGATGCGGATGTGGGCGCGCGACACAAGCGCGACCGCCATCGCGAGGGCCGCGGACGTCGCAAGAAGATAGCCGCCGAGTTCGTCGACACCCTGCAGCGAGGTGTTGAAAACCTTGCGCATCACCGTCTCCAGCGCCACCAGCAGGGCGAGAAGAAGGAACGCTGCCCCGAAGATGGCGGCGGCGACATGTTCGAGACGGTTCATGATGTCCTTCGGATGCGGCAGGCATGCCGGGCCAAGGCCCGGCATGTCGACAGGATCATGCTCACTTCAGGCCGACGATCGGGCCCACCGTCTTGCGCCAGGCCTCAGAGCAGCCGACATTGACCTTGTCGCAGGCCTCGGACCATGCCGGAAACGAAATCTCGCGCACGGCGCCCGCGACGAGCGCAAGGTCCTGTGGCTGCACCGCGACCGTGGTCAGCTTGTACTTGCGCCCGGTGGTGCAAGGATCCTCGCCCGCATTGCAGCGCATGGCGTCATCCCACAACTCCTTTGAATAGCCCCAGATGTCGTTGGTCAGCGTGGTGATTCCGGCCTGCAGCTTGGTGCGCTGGTCAGGTGTCAGCCGGTTCCAGGCCGGCAGCGAGATGCCGTAGCCCTGCACCGCGACCTGCAGCGCCAAGGGATAGACGTGCGTGACAGACTCTGGCCAGCCAGCCGAATTCGCCGAACTCGGGCCGGTCACGGCGCAGTCGATCGTGCCGAGGGACAGGCCCTGAGCCACCTCGCCGAACGCCATCGTCACGGGCGTGGCGCCCACACGCTCCATGAACTTGGCCATGACGCCGTCGAGGATGCGGACCTTCAGGCCCTTGAGGTCGGCGAGGCTCTTGATCGGCGGCTTGCAGAACACCAATTGCGGGCCGAACGGCCAGACGCCGAGCAGCTTGGTGTTGAACTGCTTCTCCAGCCTGTCGCCCACGGCGCCCTGAAAAGCATCGACAACCTTGCGGGCCGTCTCGTAATTTGCGTTGAGGCCGACAAGATCGAGGCCGAGAATGGTCGGCTCATCGCGCGAGACCTGGGCAAGCCGAAGCCCGATGATGTCGAACAGGCCCGAGCGTGCGACGCGCAACTGCTCGAACTCCTTGATGCCGGTCGCATCGAGCACCTTGTAGTCCGCCTCGACCGGAAAGCCGACGCGGGCCGACATGTTCTCGAAGAACGGCTGCTCGCGGTTCTTCTGGATGTTGCCTGTGGCAAGCGGCATTCCCATGATGCGCAGCTTGACGGGCTCCTGGGCGGGCGCAGGCTGTGTGAAGGCCACGAGGTGAAGGCCGAGACATGTGGCTGCCGTTGCAGCGATCGACTTGAAATTCATGATTCCGGTGCCCCTTTTTATCCAATATCGGTCAGCGTAGGTCGATGATGGGGGCGATGCAAATCGCTTGCCACGAAGGCGTTCCAAGTAAGCGCGCCGCAAGCGCTATAGCGCCTCGATTCCACCGCAGACTCCGGCTTCGCAAGAACCGCTATCCACGTGTCTGCGCAATGCGTTATGCACCTGCCTTGGCCAATCAGGCGCGAGGAATGGACGGAATGATCCGGCTTGGCATGTTGACCCCCTCCTCAAACACCGTTCTCGAGCCCGTCACGGCGCGGTTGATCCGCGACGTGGCCGGGGTGTGCGTGCATTTCTCCCGCTTTCGCGTGACGGAGATCGCGCTCGACGCCGCTGCGCTTGGCCAGTTCGACCACGGCCCGATCCTCGATGCCGCGGAACTGCTGGCCCATGCCAAGGTCGATGTCATCGCGTGGAACGGAACATCCGCGAGCTGGATGGGTCTTGATCGCGACCACGCTCTTGTGTCCCGCATCGAAGCTGCGACCGGCATCAAGGCTGCGACTTGCGTGCTCGGCTATTTCGATCTGTTCAGGCGGCTCGGCATCCGCTCGCTCGGGCTTGTCACGCCCTATACCAACGATGTGCAGGCGAAGATCATGGCCACCTATGCGCATGAAGGCATCGAGGTGGTCGCCGAGCGCGGACTTGGCATCCGAGACAACTTCTCTTTCGGGCTGACCTCCGAAGCCGAGATCGAACGCATGATCCGCGAGGTCGCAACGGCAAAACCCGACGCGATCGCCATCGTCTGCACCAACATGAACGGCGCCGCCGTCGCGGCACGGCTGGAAGCGGAACTGGGCCTGCCGATCCTGGATTCGGTTGCCGTCACGCTCTGGGCCGCGCTGGGGCGCGCCGGCGCTGATCCGTCCATGATCAAGGGCTGGGGCCGGTTGTTCACGGCTTGACGCGGCGGCCCGACACCCGTCGAGGCCGTCCCGCCCGTCGCTGTCAGCAACGCCGGTGGCAACCTTGCCGAGGCAGCGCATGGCGCCCGCCGGCACGCGCGCTCTCGCACGCAACCCACCTGGGGCATACACGTCGGGGGGCATGAACACGGCATCAACGGTCAGTCCCTCCGTTGCTGGTCGCCAGGCCGTGGCGGCGCGGCGCGGCATTCTGTGTCGAGACAATGCCGCCAGCGCGTGATAACTCCAGGCATGTTTCGATGCTGACGATGGAGGCCAGACATGGCGACACAGGGCAAAACCGGCATCGACAGGCGCACGCTGCTGGCCACATCCGCAGTCGGCGGGGCAAGCACGGCGCTGGCGCAGGGCTCCACGGTGATGGCTCAGGCACCGACGCCCGCAGCCCGGAGCGCTCCGGCAGCACCGCCGGCATCTTCGGCTCGGGCGCTAAGCGCCGTGACCGGCAGCGCGGATGCGATCCTGCGCATCAGCCGCGAAGTTTGGGTCCATGCGGAATTGTCGCTGCATGAGGAAAAGTCATCAGCGATCCACCTCCGGGAATTGAAGGCCGCCGGCTTCACGATCACCAGCACGGGAACCTCCGGCACGCCGACCGCATTCATCGCCGAATGGACCCAGGGAACCGGCGGCCCGGTGATCGGCTACCTGCCCGAGTATGATGCCTTGCCCGGCCTTGGCAACGCAGCCGAACCGCGGCAGGCGCCCGGCCCGACGGGCGTGGCAGTCGGCCATGGCTGCGGCCACAACATGCTCGGCGCAGGCTGCACCGGGGCCGCGATCGCGCTCAAGCTCATGATGCAGGAAACCGGCGCGCCCGGCACGGTTCGCGTCTACGGCTGCGCGTCCGAGGAGGCGCAGGGCGTGAAAGTCTACATGGCCCGCGATGGCCTGTTCGACGATTGCGATGCCTGCCTTGCATGGCATCCCGCGCCGATCGCTGCGACTGGTGCGATCAGGACGGCGGCAAGCAATGCCATGAAGATCATCTTCAGGGGCCGCACCGCCCATGCCGGCAACAGCCCGTGGGATGGCCGCAGCGCGCTTAAGGCAGCCGAACTGTTCGGCCACGGCGTCAACCTGATGCGCGAGCATGTACTGCCGACGGCCCGTCTGCACTACATCTACGAAAATGCGGGCGTCGCGCCGAACATCGTGCCTGATTTCGCGCAGGTCTGGATGACCATCCGCGATGTGGACCGCGCGAAGGTGACGGCCATGACCGACTGGGCCCGCCAGATCGCCGAAGGTTCCGCGCTGTCCACCCAGACGAAGGCCGAGTTCGAGGTCTACTACGGCATGTACGATCTGCTGCCGAACGATACGCTGATCGCGCACATGCACCGCCACATGATGGCGACGCCGCTCGAATTCACGCCCGAAGAACAGACGTTCGCCCGCACCTGCCAGAAGGTGATGAACCTGCCCGAGACCGGCCTTGCGACCCGCGTCCTGCCGATCATCGGCGAGATCACGGCAGGCGCGTCGACGGATGTCGGCGACATCAGCTATCTGACGCCCGTCGGCATTTTCGGCTGGCCCACCATGCCCCTTGGCTTGAGCCTGCACACGTGGCCGGTCACGGCTTGTGGCGGCATGTCGATCGGCGACAAGGCTTCGCTCAGCACCGCACGCATTCTGGCGGGAGCCGGCTTCGATCTGATGACCGATCCCGCCCTGCGCAAGGCTGCGAAGGACGATCTGATCCGGCGCAGGGGCAACACGGTGTTCGTGTCGCCGCTGCCGCCGGAGCAGAAACGACCGCGCGGCATCCCGGCACACCTCGTCAAGAGCGGCGACGATGAGACGTTCTCCTCCGTGAAATCGTAGTTCCCGTCGTGGGTCACGCTCAGCGGCCCATGACGCCGACGATCACGGTTCCCCAGGTCGTCAGCAGGATGTGGGCAAGCGGGACGGCGGGCGTATAGCCCAGAACAGCGACGGGACTGTTCGAGCGGACCTGCACGGCGGCCATGGCGGCGGTCATCGTCATCGACCCTGCAAGACCGCCCAGCAGCAGGACCGGGTTCATCTTCAGCAAATAGCGGCCGAAACACAGGCCGACGATCATCGGCGCCGTGGTCACGCAGATGCCGCCTAGAAACAGGCCAAGCCCGGTTTCGGCAGCCGTCACGCCAAGGGCATTGATCGCGTCCGTCGCCGTTCCCATGGCGGGCGACTCGGTCAACGATCCGGACACCAGACCCGCCGCATAGCCCGCATCCAGCCCCAGGAACCTCACGACCATGATGGCGGTGACCAGACCGGTGACGCAGGTCACCACCGCCAGCGCCACCGGCTTCAGTCCATCACGCTTCAGTGCAGCGACGAATTGCGGGCAGACCGAATAACCGATGCCGAACAGGAACAGGAGGAACAGGAATGACTTGGCGATGGGCGAGACGGGAATCTCGGCGAACTGGCCGATCCCGATGCCGGCAAACAGCGAACCTGTCACCGGACCAAGCTTGAAGGCGCCAAAGCTGAATCCGCCGCTCCAGTATCCGATGCCGATCGACAGAAAGACAGCCAGCTCCGGATGACTCTGGAGAAAATGCCCAAGCCAAACCACTTACCGGTTCCCCATGATGGCAGCGTGGGCCTAGTTGGCAAGCACCATGGCGAAATAGCCAAAGACCGTCAGCAACACGCCCGACACGGCATAGGCAACCGGAAAACCGATCCATGGAACGTTTGATTGAATTTCGACGGTGGCCTCCCGGCACGGTCCGGAATGGCTGCGCGCTCCGGCGACGCCACCCATCAGCACGGCAGGGTTGAGCTTGAACAGGTGCAGGCCGATGGCCCAGACCAGGATTGGCGGGATTGAGCAGGCAAGGAAGCCGACGGCGAAGATCTTGACCGCGAGCAGGCCGGTGAGCTGCGCCAGCAGCGAGTTGCCGGCATTGATGCCCACGATCGCCACGAGCACGATGAGCCCCAGATCCTCGAGGACGTTGCGCGCCGCAGCGGGCGTGTTGCGGAAGAAGCGCAGCTGCGACGACAGCGACGACACGATGATCCCCGAGACCAGCAGGCCCCGGCATTGCCGAGCCCGATCGAGGCCCCGAAGGCCGGGAACTGGATCGCGCCGATCAGGAAGCCGAGGATCATGCCGCCGAGCGCGATGACGTCGCCGGTCTTGAGGACGACATCGGGGCCGACACCGATCGGCTCGCTGGCGCGCAGCACGTTGCCGATGCGGTATTCTGGATGTTGGCCAAGCAACTCGCCGATGGTGCGCCCGTTCCACGCCGCATTCTCGAGCCGGTAGGCGCGGCGCCCGAAGCGCGCCAGCCGGTGATGGCCGGTCCTTCGCCGCTGGCCACCCCGTTGGCCTTCTCGTAGTCACGCGCGGCAGCGCTGGCGTCGATGCCCCACCAGCGCGGCAGATACTTGGTGATCAGAATGATGCCGACCGTGCCCCAGATGTAGGTGATGCCATGGGATAGGGCGATCATGGCGCTGACATCGTTCGGCGTCGTGCCGGGCGGAAGCGTCAGCACGCAGGAGAGAACGGCCTGTTCAGCCGAGCCGATGGCCGCCGACATGGACTGCGAGCCGGCCAGGATGCCGCCGGCGGCGCCCGGCGGCAGGGCCAGGAGCTTGGCGCCCAGGACAGCTATCCCGAGGCAGAACACGCAACTGACGATGGCCAGCAGCGTGAACTTGAGCCCGTCGCCGCTCAGGCTGTTGACGAAGGACGGGCCGACCCGGAGGCCGACGCCATACATGAACAGGTAGTAGAAGAGCAGCCGCGTGAAGTTGTCGAGTTCAAGCTTCTGGCCATAGACCGAGGCCCAGCCTGCCACGCATCGCAGCTTGCCGTGATGCGGCGCCAGCGGTCAGCGCGGGCCGATGGAGCGGAAAACAGATGATCTGCCCGCGGAGCCGTGACCCGCCGCGCTGGTTTCGTGTTCATTTTGCAGACCCCGCACGCTTCAACTTCAATATTCTTTCATCGCAGCGGACAGATCACATAGAAAGCCTCGGGGAAATCCATAGTTTGCGTCAAGTGCAGGAGCCAAGGCCTGCCCGCGTTGATGCAGGCGCCGGCCAAGACAAGCACAGGCCTTGAAAAGCGCTTGTCTTCAAAGGATTTTGCGCTAGCCTCAAAAATTGAAGAACAATGATGCTCCCAGTCATGTGCATGAAATATAATTGAAAAATCTTGCCATGACTCACAAGTCGAGGTTTCTGGACGCATGTCAGCAACCGCGGCGGCATCCAGGATCGGCATTCAGGCGCCACGGTCAAACCGACCGTTCTGCTCCGAAAACTGGCAAGGGGACGTCAACGCAATGCAAACTCAGAATGATCACGGACACTATAGTGCGCATAAAATCTCAGCATACTACTGCGTGATTGCTTTTTCAGGTAAAATTTCACATGGTTATGTGCGATAAATATTCTAGATTTGGAATAACGTCATGAATTCCCCGATAAACTCAACAGATCCTGCTTCCGCTGTCACTTCTCTGCCGGGTGAAGGCGCGACGTCGTCCTCGAAGGCTGCTGCTGCGTTCGTCATGCTGTTCATGATCGGGATGATCGGCCTGTCGATCTATTATGTGACCAGGCCGCAGCCGCTGCTGGTGCAGGGCGAGGCCGACGCCACCCGCATCGACATCGCCGCGCGCGTCGATGGACGAATTGACGCAAGGCCAGTGGCCCGCGGCGACAATGTCGTGGCCGGGCAGGTGCTGCTGACCATCGAAAACCAGCAACTGCTGACCAGGCTCAAGGAGGCCGAGGCTGCGAGGGCTGTCTCATCCGCCGACCTTGCCCGCATCCAGGCCGGAACGCGCTCCGAGACGATTGCCGCCCGCAAGGCAGCGGTGATCGCAGGCGAGGCCAGCGTCAAGCTGGCACAACAGACCTATGATCGCGTGAAGCAACTCGCCGACCGCGACTTCGCCTCCAACCAGCGCCTCGACGAAGCCACAGCCTCTCTCGATGTGGCAGTTACGAACGCCGAGCAGGCGAGGCTGGCCTATCAGGCCGCCGTGACGGGCGCGACCGCCGAAGAACTGGCGGTGGCGAAGGCCGGCGTCGCCAGGGCGGATGCCGCGATTGCCACTCTGAAGGCGCAGGTCGCGGAACTCGTGGTCAAGTCGCCAACAGCCGCCCAGATCTATCAGGCAGGCACGGAACCGGGCGAATTCGTCTCGCCCGGCGTTCCGTTGCTGACGCTCGTCAACCTCGACGATGTTTGGCTGCGATTCAATCTGCGGGAAGACCTCGTCAAGGGGATGAAGGTCGGCGACCGGATCGATGTGACCATCCCGGCATTGGGGAACCAGCGTGTCGCCATCGCGGTGCGCACCATCGCCACGCGCGGCGAATACGCCGGCTGGCGGGCCACGAGGGCGACAGGGGATTTCGACCTGCGCACCTTCGAGGTCAGGGCCTACCCGATCGAGGCATTGCCGGCGCTCCGTCCCGGCATGAGCGCCTATTTCGACCGCTCCGGTGCGCGCTGATGGCTGCGGCTGAAGGCACTGGCCTTCTGGCGGTCGCTGCCCGCGAAATGCGCTGGATCTGGCGCGACCGCGTCGCGCTGATCCTCGTGATCGCCATACCCCTGCTGTCATTTCTGGTGCTGACGGCAACCTTCAGCAACCCCGTTATCCGCAACCTCAGGATCGACGTCGTCGACCAGGACAATTCCGTCACGTCGATGGCCTTCGTTCAAGCCATCAATGCCTCTTCCGGCGTCGAGATCGCGCAGAGGTCGACCGATCTGAACGGCGCGATGAAGGCGGTCAGGTCCGGCGACGTCATTGCAGCGGTCTACCTGCCGCCCGATCTCGAGCGCGACATTCTCACCGGCCGGCGTCCGCAGGTCGTGATCCTCTACAACAAGCAGTATCTCACGCCCGGCAACGTGGCGTCGAACGCGCTCCAGGCTGCCCTGACAAGTGCGGCGGCAAGCTTGCCGAAGTCGACGGCGCAGGCGGCAAGCGACGCGCCGGGCGCTCTGGTGGTGGAACAGTATGTTCTGACGAACCCGGCGCTCAACTACGCCCAGTTTCTGCTCAGGGCAGTCCTGCCGACCATCCTGCATGTGTTGATGGCCTGCGCTGCGGGCTATGCCGTCGGGTCGGAGTTCGGCCAGCGCGACATGGCCGGATGGCTGCGCACGGCAGGCGGAAGCCCGCTGACGGCGTTGACCGGCAAGCTCCTGCCCTACCTGACGCTGTTCCTGATCCTGATGATGGTGGGCTTGGGGATCATTCACGGCCTTTTCGGCGTACCGTTCCGGGGTGATGCCGTCATGGTTGGCGCGGCCGCCTGCATGCTGATCGTGGCCTATCTGTCGCTGGGCGCGCTGTTCCAGCTTCTTGCGAAGAGCCTGCCGTTCGGCCTTGTCCTGACCGGCATCGTCTGTTCGCCGGCATTCGGGTTTGCCGGCGTCGGCTTTCCCCTGCTGGCGATGAACACGTTTGCCGAAGTCTGGGGCTCGATGCTGCCGTTGCGTTGGTATATCCAGATTCTCTTCGATCAGGCCGCGCGCGGGGTCCCGGCACACGACTCGGTCGTGCCGTTCCTGTGGCTTGCCGGCCTGACGGCCGCATTCTTCGCCCTGGCATGGCTTCGGCTGCGGTCGCTCGCGCATCGGCCTGTCAGAGAGGCGCCCGAACCGGCCTTGCCGGTCACGGCAGGGCGGACCGGCATCATGCAGGGCTTTGCTGCCGAACTTGTGCGGATCGTGCGCGACCGTGGCGCGTTCGGCCTCATCATCCTCGGGCCCATCATCTATGGTGTGCTGTATCCGCAGCCTTACGCAGGCCAGCTCATTCGCGACGTGCCTGTCGCCGTGGTCGATCAGGACAACTCGGAACTGAGCCGCAACATCGTCCAGGCGCTCGACGCGCACGAAGGCGTCAGCGTCGTGAACCGCGCCGCAACGCTTGTGGACGCACAGACGGCGCTGGCGCGCGGCGAGGTCTTCGGCATTGTCCACATCCCGTCCGGCACCCAGCGCGACCTGCTGCGGGGAGACAGGGCCAGGTTGCCGACCTATGTCGATTCCGCCTATCTGATGATCTTCAGCCGCGTGACCCAGTCGTTTCTGGAATCCATCGGCACAGTGTCAGCCGAGGTGTCGACACGCGGTGCGCGCGACACCGGCAGCCTGTACAGGTCCGCTCTGGTCAGGGGTTCGCCGGTCGAGATCATCAACCAACCACTTTTCAATCCCACTGGCGGTTATGGCAGTTATGCCGTTCCCGCCGCTTTCGTCCTGATCCTGCAGCAGACCCTGCTTCTGGGGGCTGCGACGCTCGGCGGGGTCGCCTTTTTCCGGGGTGGACAGGCGAGCCGCCTGCAACGCGGTTCGCCCGGCGCGGTCATGGGGCAGACGCTGGCGCATGTGCTTCTGGTCCTGCCGGGATTTGCGCTCTACCTCGTCGTGCTGCCCCGCATCTACGGCTTCTCCTACAGCAACGACGTGCTCGATCTTTTGGCCTTCTCGCTGCCCTTCATCTTGTCCGTCAGCTTCCTCGGCCAGTTCGTCGGGGGGCTTTTCAGACGGCGCGAAACAGCGGTCCTGCTGCTGATGGCGCTGAGCCTGCCGCTGTTCTTCCTTGTCGGCGTCGCCTGGCCGCCGGAAGCGATTCCCGATCTTCTTCGCCGGACGAGCCAGGTCTTTCCCAGCACCGTCGCCATCGATGGGCTGGTGCGCATCAACCAGATGGGAGCGTCGTTCCAGGATGTCGCCGGCAGTTGGACGACGCTCTGGATCCTGACGGCCATCTACGCCGTGCTCGCCATGTCAGTGGGGCGGGTCACGGCCCTTTGGAGACCATCGCATGCGTGACATGGCCAAGGCGGCTATCTGGAAACTGGTGGCTTGCGCGCTGGCTGCCGCAAGCATTCCCGTCGCCGTCTCAAGCGAGACATCTGCGCAAACGATGATTCCCGGCATGGTGCGCAAAACAGACGTCCGCCTCTCGGCGATGACGAGCGGCCGCCTTGCCAGCGTCATGGTCACGCCGGGGCAGCAAGTTCGCCGCGGCGACATTCTGGCCGTGCTGGACAATCCCGAGTTGAGTGCGACCGTCGATGAGGCACGCGCCGCCGTCGCCAGCGTCAGGGCCGAGCGCGACCGTATCTATGCAGGCGTCCGCCCGGAAGAGATCGCAATCGCGGGGCAGGCGCTGCGGAATGCCGAGGTCAATCAGCAACTTGCCGAACAGGTCAACGCGCGCGCCGCCGCGCTGGTGGCAAGGAATGCTGCGTCACGTGCGCGTCTCGATGAAAGCACCGCGACGCTGGCGAAGGCTGAGGCCGATCTGGACGTCAAGACAGCGCAGCTTGCCGCCGCAAGGGCCGGAGCCAGCGCCGAGGAGCGCAGCCTGGCCGATGCACGGCTGGCATTGGCGATGGCCACCCTTGCCGATGTCGAAGCGCGACTGGACAAGACAAGGCTGCTGGCCCCGATGGACGGGACAATCCGGGTCCAGGTCGCCGAACTCGGCGAAATCCTGCCGCCGGGAAAGCCGGTGCTGACGCTTCTGGCCGGCAACACACACTGGTTCGGCTTCACCTTGCGCGAGGATCTGCTGCGCGGGATCACCGTCGGGAGCATCGTTTCGGTGCTGCGCACGAATGGTCAGGCGATCGAGGCGAAGGTGACGGAACTGCGTCCGCTGGGCGAATTCGCGACCTGGCGTGCCGCCCGCGCCATCGGGGATCATGACCTCAACAGCTTCCGGATGCGCCTCGATCCCATCGGGACCGTGGAAGGACTTGACGCCGGCATGACGGTCCTGCTGCCGGTCAGGCCGTGAGCGGCTTTTGCCGATCCTGTCAGAACCCGGGGTAATCTAGCCTTCCGGTGCGCAATACAAGCTGTAGAGCGTCCCCAGGATTGCCGTGACCTCCTTGCTGGCCAGGCGATAGAAGATCGTCTGGCCGTCCCGTCTCGTCTCGACAAGGCGAAGGGCGCGCATCTTGGCCAGATGCTGAGACAGCGCCGAGGGCGCCAACTCTACAATCTCGGCCAGTTCGCCAACCGATTTTTCGCCGCCAAGCAAGTTGCAGAGCACCATCAGGCGCTTGGCGTTGGCCATCGCCGTGAGGATCTGCGTCGCTTCCTCCGCCTTGGCTTCGAGCGCACTCGGATAAAGATCGGGCATGGCGTTGTTCATGCTTGACGTATTAGTATCTGCGCATATACTAAGCAAGTGAATTTTGGCCTCCGCGTTGTTCGGCGTCCGCACGTGCCAGACCGGTGCGCGCTGATCGCCAGGCCGCAAACCAACAAACAAGACGGACTCTGCGTCGCAGAATGGAACTGGCCGCAAGGAAGCTTGCGGTGGATCAGAGTCGAAATCTTCATCGATGTCATAAAACCGCAGGAGTTGAGGCATGTCGACTGCAACCCAATTCACGCCCCTTGCGTCCCTGTTCGGAGGTGCGCTGATCGGCCTCAGCGCCGTTCTGCTGATGTGGCTGAATGGGCGCATCGCGGGCGTCAGCGGCATCGCGGTCAGGCTGTTCCCGCCCTATACGGATCAGGAACTGCCGGGCCGGGTTGCCATGATTGCAGGGCTCGTCGCCGCGCCGCTGGCCTGCGGCCTCGTCACCGGCGCCATTCCCGTGCCGACAATCACGAGCAGCCTGCCGCTTCTGGTCGTTGCCGGTCTTGTCGTCGGTTTCGGCTCGGTCTGGGGCAATGGCTGCACGTCTGGCCACGGCGTCTGCGGCCTATCGCGCCTGTCGGTGCGCTCGATGGTTGCCACGGCGACGTTCATGACAACAGCGATCATCACCGTCTTTGTGATGCGTCACGTTTTTTGAGGAGCCCGATCATGAAGAACGTTGCCCTCATCCTTGCCCAGTTTGCCATCGGCCTGATCTTCGGCCTCGGCCTCGTCATTGCGGGCATGTCGAACCCGGCCAAAGTGCTGAACTTTCTTGATCTGGCGGCCATCGGGTCGGGGCGCTGGGATGCCAGCCTTGCCTTCGTGCTGGCCGGCGCCATTGCCGTGACCTTCGCTGGCTACAAGCTCGTCCTGCGGCGCGGCCAGCCGATCTTCGGCGAGAGGTTTCATCTGCCGACTTCGACCGACATGGACCCACGCATCATCGCCGGCCCTGCCATCTTCGGCATCGGCTGGGGCCTTGCCGGTTTCTGCCCCGGCCCGGCCTTCACCGCGCTGATCAGCGGCGTGCCGGCAGTGCTCTTCATTGCGGCGATGCTGGTCGGCATGCTGGCAGCCAGAACCCTTGCGAGCAGGCCTGCAGCACCCGTCCGGTCAGCCCTATCTGGCTGATGCTCCGCAGCTTCATCATCCGCAGCGCTCAGGAGATTGGACATGACAACGACCACACCAACGCCCCAACCTATCCCTCATGCCATCAGCATGACCGTGAAACCCGAGGTGACGGCCTTCTTCGATGCGCCGACCAACACGGTGACATACGTGGTCAAGGACCCGGCTTCGAAGGCCTGCGCCGTGATCGATTCCGTCATGGACATCGACTACGGCGCGGGCCGGATCGCCTACGAATCCGCCGATGAGGTGATCGCCCATATCGTCAAGCATGGCCTCAAGCTGGAATGGCTGATCGAGACCCATGTGCATGCCGACCACCTGTCAGGCGCGCCTTACATCCAGAAGAAGCTCGGCGGCAAGATCGGCATCGGCGAGAACATCACCATCGTGCAGGACACGTTCGGGAAGGTGTTCAACGAGGGCACCGAGTTCCAGCGCGACGGCAGCCAGTTCGACCGGCTGTTCAAGGATGGCGACACCTACCAGATCGGCGCAATGACCGCCTTCGCCATGCACACACCCGGCCACACGCCGGCCTGCATGACGCACGTGATCGGCGACGCCGCTTTCGTGGGCGATACCCTGTTCATGCCCGATGGCGGCTCGGCTCGCGCCGATTTTCCGGGCGGTGACGCGCGCACGCTCTACCGCTCGATCCAGCGGGTCCTGTCCCTGCCGTCCGCGATGCGGCTGTTCATGTGCCACGACTATGGGCCGAACGGACGTGACATCCGCTGGGAAACCACCGTCGGCGAACAGCGCGCGCGCAACATCCACGTCAAGGACGGCGTTACGGAAGATGAGTTCGTCAAGCTGCGGGAGGCGCGCGACGCGACGTTGCCCATGCCGAAACTGATCATCCCCTCCCTGCAGGTCAACATGCGCGGTGGTGAACTGCCGCCAGCCGATGAAAGCGGCAAGCGCTTCCTGAAGGTGCCGATCAACGGGCTCTGAAGACGTCACAGGAAGGATCACGGGACATGGAGTTCAAAAACATCAATCCAAAGCTTGGCGTGTCCGGGCAGATCGAGCCGCATGACATGGCGGCCATCGTCGCGGCAGGGTTCAAATCCATCATCTGCAACCGGCCTGATGGCGAAAGCGCTGAACAGCCGAATTTCGCCGGCATCGAGGCTTCGGCGAAGGCAGCCGGGCTTGCAGCGGCCTATCTCCCCGTGACGACGTCGACGTTGAACGCGGAGAATGGCGCGGCGTTCGGCGCGCTGCTGGCGCACTTGCCAAAGCCTATTCTGGCCTATTGCCGCTCCGGCGCCCGCAGCACCAGCCTTGCCGAGCTGGCTGCCAGCGCAAACGCTCGCCGCGTCGCTGCTGACAACTGATCGGCAGCACAGCATGGTCACGCCATCGACAAACCGGTTGCGTGCGCTGTTTCCGATCCTCGGCTGGGCGCCGGCCTACACAAGGGCGGAAGCGACGAGCGACCTCATCGCAGCGGTCATCGTCACCATCATGCTGGTGCCGCAGAGCCTCGCCTACGCGATGCTGGCTGGCCTTCCGCCACAAGCGGGACTTTATGCCTCGATCCTGCCGCTGCTGGCCTATGCCGTCTTGGGCACCAGCCGGACGCTTGCCATCGGGCCGGTTGCGGTGATTTCGCTGATGACCGCCGCAGCAGTCAGTCAGGTGGCTGCCGTCGGCACGCCGGAATACCTGACCGCCGCGATCACGCTGGCGTTCCTGTCCGGCCTCATCCTGATTGCGATGTCTGTCCTCAGGCTCGGGTTTCTCGCCAATTTCCTCAGTCATCCGGTCATTTCGGGCTTCATCACGGCGTCTGGCCTTCTGATCGCTGCGAGCCAGCTCAGGCATGTCCTTGGCATCACGGCCGAGGGTGACACACTGCCGAGAATACTGCTGGAGCTGGCGCAAGGGCTCAACGGCACCAATGCCTACACGCTTGTGATCGGCACGAGCGCCATCGCCTTCCTGTTCTGGGTCCGCAAGAACCTGAAGCCCCTGCTGGTGCGCGCAGGATTGAGCCAAAGGCCTGCCGATCTCATCGCCAAGGCCGGGCCGCTGGCGGCGATCGGGTTGTCCATTCTTGGCGTCGTTGCCTTCGGGCTGGACGGCAAGGGCGTCAGGATCGTGGGCGATATTCCGGCCGGGCTTCCGCCTTTCGCTCTGCCATCGTTCAACCCTTCGCTCTGGCTACAGCTTTTGCCCGCGGCGCTGTTGATCAGCCTCGTAGGTTTCGTCGAGTCGATCTCCGTCGCACAGACACTCGCCGCAAAACGCCGCCAGCGCATCATCGCCAATCAGGAACTGGTCGCCCTTGGCGGCTCGAACATCGCCTCGGCGCTGTCCGGCGGGTTCCCGGTCACGGGCGGCTTTGCCCGCTCCGTCGTCAATTTCGATGCTGGCGCCGAAACGCCGCTCGCCGGTGCATACAGCGCGTTTGGCATCCTGGGCGCAACGCTGTTCCTGACTCCGCTGTTCAAGTTCCTGCCGCAAGCGGTGCTCGCTGCGACCATCATTGTCGCCGTGCTGTCGCTGGTCGATGTCACCGCGATCAAGCGGGCCTTCACCTACTCGAAAAGCGACTTCGCCGCCATGGCGGCCACCATCGCGCTCGTGCTTGGAGTGGGCGTTGAAGCTGGCATCGTCACCGGCGTGGCGCTGTCGCTGCTGCTCTTTCTGTGGCGCACCAGCACGCCCCACGTGGCCGTGGTCGGGCAGGTCCCCGGCACCGAGCATTTCCGCAATGTCGACCGCCACAAGGTTCTCACCGAACCGGGGATACTCTCCATGCGCATCGACGAAAGCCTGTATTTTGCCAATGCGCGCTTCCTCGAGGATACGATCTACGACATGGTCGCGGGGCAGCCCGAACTGAGGCACGTCGTTCTCATGTGTCCGGCGGTGAATGCGATCGACGCCAGTGCCCTGGAAAGCCTTGAGGCCATCAGCGACCGACTCCATGCCGCCGGCGTGCAATTTCATCTGTCCGAGGTGAAAGGCCCCGTGATGGACCGCCTCAAGCGCTCGGACTTCTTCGACCACTTCAAGGGCAAGGTATTCCTCTCGCAGTTCGAGGCCATCCAGTTCCTGAAGGAGAACGCGCCTGCGGCTGTTGAAACGCCAGGCTGAAGCCCCGGCAATCACCGCAGACAAGCTCGACAATCTCTGAGCCAGCGCAAGGAATGCAGCACGGCTGCGACGCACAATTCCAGCGGTTCGGATGTCAGGGATCGACGCGATGCGGATCGTCTTTGCACTTGGCGGAAACGCCCTTCTCCGGCGTGGCGAGGCGCTGACGGCCGGCAATCAGGCCCGCAACATCAGGATCGCTGCCGAAGCGCTGGCGCCGATCTGCGTCGCCGGCCATGAAGTGATCATCACGCATGGCAACGGCCCCCAGGTCGGGCTTCTGGCGCTTCAGGCCGCAGCCACGCCGGACACGCCCTACCCGCTCGATGTTCTCGACGCGGAGAGCGCCGGCATGATCGGCTATCTGATCGAACAGCAATTGATGAACGTCTTGCCCGGCGGGACATTGATCGCGGCGCTTCTGACCCAGGTTCGGGTCGATCGCCATGACCCCGCTTTTCGCAAGCCCACGAAACCGATCGGCGCCGCCTACGCCGAGAGCGAAGCGCGCGCCATGGCCGCCGAGCGCGGCTGGCGTGTTGCGGCCGATGGCAAGGGCTGGCGGCGCGTGGTGGCCTCGCCTGCGCCGCTCGAAATCCTCGAAGCGCGGGCCATCGAGTTGCTCGTCGAGAACAAGGTGATCGTGATCTGCACCGGTGGCGGGGGCATTCCCGTCATCGAACTGGAAGACGGCAGCCTGACCGGAATCGAGGCCGTGATCGACAAGGACAGCGCGAGCGCCCTTCTGGCGCGGCAACTCAGGGCCGACTGGCTGGTGATGCTGACCGATGTCGACGCGCTCTATCTCGGCTGGGGAACCGATGTGGCGAGACCTCTCAGGCACGCGACGCCGGGCGAGCTTGCCCACTACAAGTTCGCAACCGGCTCCATGGGGCCAAAGGTTCAGGCCGCCTGCGATTTCGTCAATGAAACCGGCAAGCGGGCGGGGATTGGAACCCTGAAGGATGCCGGCGCAATTCTCGAAGGCGCAGCCGGAACCGTGATCGCGGTCAACCCGAGGCCGCCAGATGGCTCGCCCCGGGCGTATGCCACAACGCCGCAGCGGGCCATCTGGCCCGGGAATTTGTCTCCGACCGACAATCAGGCCTGATTGTGAACGGCTCAGGCCGCTTTTGCCTGACACGTCGAAAGGCCCAGCAAGGAATAGGCCGGGCACGTTCCGAACAGTGCGGTAAGGATCGGCGCAACGCCAATCCAGCCGACCCAGTTCCACCCGGTAGCCGGCAAGATATACCCGAGCGCGAAAGCGATGAGCGCAGCGCCGGCCAGGAGCCGAATGATGCGATCGATGGTTCCGACATTGGTTGTCATGATGGACTCCCTTCAGCTTCAGATCGACCTTCTCCATACAGCGGGCTCGATGCCGATACCTTGATGTACGTCAGACCGCCGACCCGCCAATCTCTGATGCAGATCAGCTTCCCGCAGCGGATTTGCTGACAGATTGCCGGCATGGGGACCACCGTCATGTCGAACAACGTCCATCTGAAGAAGATCACTTTGCATCTGGCCCGAACCCGGGAGTTTCCAGAAGGCTCCATCCGCCACGGTTACGAGTTGATCGCGCCGCTCGATCAGGCCGGTCACGTCGATGTCGAGGGCTGGCACAGCATGCGCAGCGCCTGTGTCGTGCATCGCTTCTGGGGCCATAACCCGCGCATGCGCGGCATGCTGGTGCGCAAGGCCGGCGGTGTTCATGGAACGACGTGGGTCTTCGACTACGATCGCTCCAGCGACAGCGATGACGAGGCCGGCTATCGTTTGGGTGAACATGCGTTCGCCGTCGGCGAGTATGTTTCGATCCATGACGCGGATGGCCAGATGCAGACCTACAAGGTTGCATCAGTCGTGCCTGCCTGAGCGTGCGCCGCAATTGAAGCCGGCGCGCGGGATGCACCCGGCATGGTGATCCGAGGACGCAACACGTACGATGCGGACGGTCACGTTCTTTCGCGGCGAGTTGGCCCGGGCCGCTGGTGCTGACCCCGCATGCCAGCGAGTCCGCAGTCCGTTCGGCGATCAACCCGGCGCCGATCCGATCGGCAAGGGTTCTAGGTTTGGTTCAGGTCCTGCCGTGGCAGGATGTGCAACTTCACCATGAGGACGAGGCGACGTGGCGTTCACCGACAAGCCCGACGATGTCCAGCTTGCGGCGCTGAGACGAAGCTACGCGCGGCAGGTGCTGTTGCGCGCCGGCGCGCTGGGCGACCACGCTCTGGAGGACGCCTTCGCCTCCGTTCGGCGCGAGGCATTCCTCGGTCCCGGCCCCTGGCGCATGGCCTGGCGCGGCGGCTACCGGGAATGCCCCGCCGAACCCGATCTGGTCTATCAGGATGCGCTCTTCGCCCTCGCGGACAAGGGCATCAACAATGGCGAGCCATCCCTGCACGCAGCTTCGATGCACGCCGCACAGCCAAGCCCGGGCGAGCGCGTGCTGATGGTGGGGGCAGGCTCGGGCTACTATGCGGCCATCCTGGCTGAACTGGTCGGCCGGGGCGGGTCCGTTCTGGCCATCGAGCATGATGCAGCGCTTGCGGCGGCCGCGCGCGCCAACCTTGCACCGTGGCAGCACGCCCAAGCCCTGAACGGCGACGGCGCGGCTTGGCCAAAGGCCGAGGTCGATCTCGTCTATGTCTGCGCCAGCGTGGAGCGGCCGGCCGCGCCGTGGCTGGACAAGCTGGCCCCCGGCGGCAGGCTGATCGTGCCGCTGGGCACGGCTGCGGCGAGGCCCGCAGCGCATGGCGGACTTGCCGCCGATGCCGGCGTCGGGCTTCTGGTCACGCGAAATCCTTCGGGCTTCGCGGCGAGAGTGCTGGGCCCGGCCTACTTCATCATGGCGGAGGGCGAGGCCGTGAGGATCGACGCCGCCGAACGCGAACGGCTCAGGGCGGCGCTGCGCTCGGGCAGGCTCGATGTTGTGCGTTCCCTGCGCTGGGGCAGCGCTCCCACGGCCCATGCCGCCCATGCCGGACGAGGCTGGAGCCTCGAGTATGAGGAACCCGGCGGGAAACTGCCATGAACGAGGACGACCCCGCGCAAGCGTTTTTCACCGAGCGAAACGCACTTGCGTCAGCGGCGTCGTCTCGTTACCCCACGGATGATGAGCGCCGGCCAGACATTCGCTTCGCTTGAGCGGACTTCGCTCACCGATCTGCGCGACGCCGAATGGGATGCCTACTACGCCGCAATGGCGCCGTGGCTGGAGAGCGCCGACGCGGACATCCGCAAACGCGCGATCAACCGGCTCTGCACCGCCGTGCTCTGGGCCGAGCCCCGCACCGTCGCGCAGGCGCATAGAGACGGCGCCACGATCCCCCTCGACCGGACCGCGCGGATCGGCTGGCTTCTGGACTGCTTCGACTCCGCCCACGCCATTCATCCGGACATCATTCCGCTTTGCCTCGATCATCTGCGCTATCAGGATGCCGCGGGCTCCAGCGATCCCGTGACGCGGTGGCTGGAGCGCCTGCGCGCTTCGCCACCGTCGGGCGTCGATCCAGGCATGATCGAAGGCGCCATCCTGCTGAAGCAGCCTTTCGACGAGGACGACACAGCCGATGTGGCGCGCGTGACGGCGCTGCTCGACGATCCATCGAGCCATGTGCGTGCCTGCGCAGCGCGCAGACTGAGCGCCATGCAGGGCGACGCGCTGGACCCTGCGGCCATGTTCGCCCTGATCAAGGACAAGGAGATCATCCGCCCGGGCATCGCCGGGCCGTATTGGTCGGAGTGGCATTTCTGCCGTGAGCACGCCCCGATCGACCCGATCGACTGGATGATGGACATTCTGGAGCGGCGCAGCGGGCCGGAACCCACGGACATGCCATTCAACGGCATCGATTTCTATCTCCACGAGATCTGCGACCACTCCCCCGAAACAGTGCTGCGCATGATCACGGGCGGGCATGTCAACCTCGCCATCGAAACAGCGACGGAGACTCTTCGCGCCGTGCCCGGCATGGAACCGGTGCTGCGCCAACTCGCGGACAATCCGGACCAGCATGCGCGCCACCGTGCCCAGTTTCATCTGGCGCACCACTACAGGTTTCTGCATCCGGAGGCGGAGGAGCGTGGCGCCATCCGGCGCTGGCCGGACTGGTCACCGCACGCGGAGGTGTTCAGCTTCCATCATGGCGAACAGCGGGCGCTGTGGTTCATGGCGATCTATCCGCGCGAAGCCGGCGGCCAGTTCACCGATGCGCTTGCGTGGTCCCTGATCGATCAGGCCGTGCCTCCGGAATTACGCGGCGCGGTCGATTTCCATCACCTGCATTTCGGCAGGGCGTCTGCACCCGCGCCCTACAGGCTGGGCGACCAGGTGATGTGGACATTCACCTCCGGCGCAAACCTCGAATTGCATGGCGATCCGGATGGCATGATGTGGTCACGCATCGATATCGGCGGCGCGCATCTCGGCAGCCGTTGGAATCCGTTCAAGGCATGACCCTTGCCGACGGATGCTGCGGGCCAGGCGTCGTCCGGCAATGATCTCAGCCAAGGAACAGCGCATCGGACAACAGGCTCTGCGCTGCCGGGTCCGTGGTCTGGAAGAATGCCGCCTCGATCCGCTGCGTCGCCCTGGGCGAGGTCACGAATGCGCCGACCAGCAGCGCCGCAGCGCGGCCATCCGACTCGAGGTGCTCGTTGTGCAGGCGCGTGCCCTTGCCGTCGGTCACAAGCTGAAAGCGCTGATTGGCGATATGCAACGCTGCCGCGGGGCCGGAAGCTGCGTCCCAGATCGCCAGCAGGCGCGCGACATCTGCGCCGGCGCGGATCAGCATCACGAGCACCTCGTCGAACTGCAACGCGCAACGATAGCCAGACCCGCTGAACCCAGGCCACCCGCCCTCGACAGCATCGTTCGTCAGGCATGCGCTCAGCAGCGCATCAAAGTAGCGATCAATCGCCGCGACCTCCGCCACGGGCCAGATCGAACGGTATCCGGTGTGGCCAAGCTGCGTCAGATTGCATTCGGGCGTGTTGTGCAAGGACGCGTCATTCAGGGCGAACATCTCGAAATAACGCGGCAGCAGATAGCGCAGGTCATCGCTGAGCGGGCCGTCATCATCATGGCCATGCGCCGACCAGCTATATTGATCGAGCAGGTATCCATCGATCCGGCGCAGCGGCAATGCGAGAAGCCGGTCCCTGTCGGCCTCGGAGAAGCAACTCGCGCAGCGGCAGACCTGCGCCGTGAAGCGCTCGCCATACGGAGCAAAAACCTCGTAGGCGTGCGCGATGGCAGCTTCCAGCTCGGCCGTCAGGGCAATGTCGCCCGGCTTTTCGGGGGATGCCGCCCTTGGCCCCGGTTCCGTGCCCTGCTTTTCAGCCATGTCACGCTTCGGCATGTGGAGAACCTCCGGCAGGATCAGGACGGCTTTGCAGACCTGAACAGGCTTTCGACATAGGTCCGCACCCGGATGGCCTGCTCCTTCCAGGGCTGGTCGCACGGCACGATCTGGTGAACGGACAGGCGCGCCGACGTGACGTTGACGAGACCCAGTCGGCAATACTGCCGCGGACCGTTGATCATCCGGACGCCGTTCAGCTTGAGCGCCTTGCTGAAGTTGATGCCGAAATAGGCGTCAGGCAGGTCGCCAAAAAATTCGAACGCATCCTCGGATTGAAACGTCATCATGCGTTGCAGGGGTTCGGGTCCGAGGTCGCTCGCATCCACGTTGTCACGGTAACATGTCTGGGGACCAGCCGTCGGCGCAAGACAGTGGAGCGTCTTCGCCTCGCCGCCCTCATCTGCCACAACGTGGATCGGCTCCTGCCCGACGAGCGGCGGCGCCATGCGCCAACTGAGCACAGCATACGTCACCGAGCTTCCGACATTCCGCTCGCGCGCCGTTCCCGCATCGACCGTTTGCGTCACCATGCGATCCCGCCGCTCGCTGCTCTGCAATGAGACAAGGTTGCGCGCGCCGATGTAGTCGAGGCCGGCAAGCCGCAGCAGGTTCGTTGCCGGCGGCTTGTGCCCCCGGATGTGGGCTGCGGCAGGAGCGGCCCAGTTCCCGGCCAGTTTCATCGGCTTCACGCCAGCTTCGACAGCCAGCACCGTCGGCAAGGTCAACACCGCTGCCAGAACGGCAAGGCTCATCGTGGCGCGGATCAGGTCTTGCTTCGGGACCTTGGAGCGGATGACCTCGCCGGCATCCCGTGTCATCAGCGAGATGATGCAGCATGCCGCCGCCGTGACCATCAACAGGCCGAGCGCATCAAGCCAGGGGTAGACGCCGGCAATGAGCGAAAACTGCGGGTCGAACAGTCCGTAACCACCTGCCAGCACAACCCCGGCCAGTGCGGCGGCATTGGCGTGCCGCAGCAGCACACGCCTCCAGACGGCCCAGCCGGCGCGAAACGACGGACCTGCGGCGATGCCAAGCACAAGGCCGCCAAACCATGCCGCGCCGATGATGCCCACGAGAGGCGCAAGGGGAAGGCCGATCACTGTGACGGCAGCCAGGAACCCGGCGGCGATGCCCGCCAGCGCCAGATACCAACCGATATGCGGATAGAGGCTGATGCCGATGAACACGACGACGCGCGCGATGCGGTCCGGCCGCGAGGCGTCGATCCGAGAAGGATAGCGGCGCAGAGCGGCATGCAGAATCGCGAACACGAACAGCGCCGGCAGCCAGCCCAGCAAATCGGCAAGAAACGGGCTTCTGTTCTCGGTTTCGCAGATGCCAGGCACCCTGCAGTCAGCCGTCCAGTCAACCTGGGTCCGTTCGATGATCTGCAGCGCCGTGACGGCCAGAGCCGCGATCGTCGGGATGATGCCTTGCCGCCAGTTGACGGCGATGTTCGGGTGCGGATTGGTCAAGGATGCCTGTCCCATCGTCAAGAAGCCGGAGTCGACGCCTCTGGCTGTGCTTGAAGCAGCTATCACATCACCATCAGACATGCGCGTGCGCAAGGCCGCGGCATGCATCAGGATGTTCAGGCTTGAGCTGCGCGCCCGATTCGGGGGCTGATGTGGGTGAGCGGCATCGGCGAACGGAAAGTGGAGGTGGAATGTGACTGGCAGAGCATGGGTGATGAAGATGTCGATCGCGGCTGCGTGTGCCGTGCCGATCTGGGCGCTGCCGGCGTTGGCCTTCCAGGACACCGACCTCGACGTCGTTGCCAGGAAGGCGCAGACGGTGCTGGGGCCGGGATACCGCGCGCAGCTTGGCAACCCGAAGCGTCTCGTCCTGCTCTGCGCAGGCTGCGAAGGGCGGGGCATGATCACGATCGAGTTGGGTCGCCAGACGGATGGCACCGAGGACCGGGTGCGCAGCGGTCAGACCCGGATGTCCGACCTCGAGCAGCAGTGCCAGGCCCGCGAGCCCTCCTGCAGGATGGAACGCGCCGACAGCGGCAATGCCGTTGGATGGCTCAGCAGCTACAGCAGCGGGACCATTGCCGGCAACACGCTTGTGCTGCTGCGCAACAGCGACATGCTAGTGGTGCGCTCGAACGGCTCCACGCCGGCAATCGCGCGCGAGAACCTCAGGCGATTGCAGCGAACGATCATTCCAGACATCATCAAGCCCTGAACGTGCGCGCGCCGCCGATCGGGATGTTGACCGCCACGGCGAGGATCGTCGGCACACATCTAGGGAATGGGCGACATTCGCACCGTCTGGAGAAGCCGGAACCATGACCAGACAGGCTGCACTGCGTTACGCTCTTGTGGTTGCCGCGAGCCCTGGATGGCTGGGTCTAACACCGGCTGTGGCGCTGACGCCGTTGAAATCGCCCGCACAACTGGCGCAGGACGAAATTCTCTTCGCCCGTGCCTCCCGCAGCATCGAGACGGCGGCCATGAAGTGTCTGCCGGCGCGAGGCGCGGGGCTGCGCCCGCCGATGACGATCCGGTTCTTTCTCGCCGGCGCCGGCAAGCAGGTATCCCAACTTCAGGTGCTCGAACCCAAGCCGGCACCGGCAGCCAGGCAGCGCGCGTCCTTTCGCGCTATCAGGGCTTGCGCGCCCTATGCCGTGCCGGACGAACTCATCAACTGGGGCGGCTTCTGGGCGACCGTCACATTCAGATGACCAACCATGAACGCTCGATGCTCGCCAGGCGAAGCTGCCGGATCGTGGCGCGGAATTCCTGCCGGCATCTTCAGCGGCATATGGTTCATCGGCGTGAACCGGCGGATGACGCTTTGTCGTTCTGCATATGCCATGCGCGCCACCGCAGAATGCCCGCGTCATGCCAGGCTATTGCGTCCAAGCCAATGCTCGATCAGCCCGCGGCTGCGCTTGGTGTACTTCACGCGTGCCAGACGATCCTTCAAGCCGCTCGCGAACACGGCCGCCGCGCCTTCCGGAACCGCCACGTCATTCAGCATGTTCCAGAAGATGCTGTAGTGCAGGTCGCCATCGCGCGGATTATCCAGCGCCCGCAGCATCAACTGAACGACCTTGGCCCAGTGAGGCGCGAACTCCTGAGCGATCCCGAAGCCGAATGGGTTCGAGATCATGTTGAACGCCGCCTGCCGCGCGGAAGCCGAGCCGATGGCGCCGAGGTTCTCGCCAAGACGGCGGAGATAAAGCTCCGGCTCCTTGCCCACATCCGAGCCATGCAGCGCATCGCCGAAGTGGTCGAAAGGGGCCTCGGTCAAATAGCGGAAATACAGGTCGATCACCTCTGGGATCCGCGTCGGCAGCCCTGACTGGTGGGTGTTTATCAGCGCGTGAAAAGCCGCCCGTCGCACGCGTGGATCGGCGTCCGGCGCAACCACCCGCTCCTTCAGGACATCTATCAATTGCAGAAGAGCCCTGGGCTGCGTCCCGAGAACCCGGATGGCCAGAGCGCGGGCCACCGGGTCCTCGCCACTCCTGGCGGTTTCCAGCACAAGCTGCGTTCCGGCATCGTTCGGCTGCCGTATCGCGCCAAGCGCAGCCGTGGCTGCGAACGCGGCAAACGGCGTCGTGACGTCGGTCGAAATGACTGTCAGGGCCTCGATGACGGCAGTGCCATCAGGAGGCAGGCGGACCGGCGCGAACGAAGCCAGCAGGGCATCCGTCAACGTGCTCTGCCGCTGCTCGCCCCGCATGAAGCTGTCCATCAGGAAGCCCTCGACGCCATGGAACACCGAGCCCATCCCGGTCTTCGAGGCCGGAATGCCGTCGCCGTGCCAGGCGCGGATCAGAAAGGCGATCATGTCAGGGTCGATCTGGAACTGGCGCTTGCGCACGAACGTGTCGACAATCTTGAGGCTGAGGCCCGGATGCCGCTCGACCCTGAACAGCGCCGCAAGCTGAGGCAAAGCGTGCGTTTCGAGCCGGGGGTCATCGGAGAACTGGATGATGCGCGTGCCGGCGATCTTCTCCGGCATGCTCGCCGAAGGTTGCAGCAACGCGACCACCTCGCGGATGTCGCAGGTGGCGGTGTCGCCGACAAGCCATCGATGTTCCGTCACCAGCGCCCGATGTTCGGGGTTCGCCATGTCGAGCAGCGCGAGCACGGCTTTGCCCTCCGCGCTGTCCACGTCGACAAGCCCCTCCGAAAGGAGATCATCGAGGATCACGGTCCGCATCATCGCGAACGGCGTCGTTCGCAACAACTCAAGCTGCCACGTGTGGAGCGTCCAGCGCTGCGGGTGTGTCGCGAGCACGGCGCCGTAGAGGCTGTAGGCGGTCAAGGCATCGGTTTCGCGGGCGAGCAGCCAGGCCAGATGCTCGGCAAGATGGGGCGTCTTGCGCCAACCCAGACCCGTCAGCACAGCGGCTAGCATGCGACGCTTGGCGACATCGAGATGAAGCTCCTTCTCGATGCCGAGAAGAGCGTTCTCACGGTCGCCCAACGTGTCGAATCCCGGCGCGGCATCCGGTCCGTGCAGCTCATGCCGCTGCGGGGTGAAGTCCTGGCTTGTCGACATTCATGCAGTCCCGTTGCTTGCTGTTCGGCTGGCCTGCCCGTTGCGACAAACCGCCTCTGATGTGCCGGCGACTTCTTCGTGCGAACGGGACAACGTCAAGTTCGGCTCAATGCGGACCAAGGCGCCCGGACGAACTTTCACGTGGCTTGCATGTGCGAATCCTGGAAGCTACGGAGCCTTTCTTGACGACGCGTTTCCGGCTACCGATTGCACGCCGAGACGTGCATGCGAAACTCATCGAAGGTTGCCTATGCCGGAGAACGATTGGACGACCCCTCTCCGCTTCACGCTGAGCGAGGAACTGGTGGTGAAGGCGGCCAAGCTTGCCGCCTCGCGCTACCAGTTGCAGTTTCTATGCTTTGCGTTGGTCGTAGGCCTTCTGACATCGGCCTTCTTTCTGTTCAGCAGGCCCAAGTGGAACCTGGAGCGCGAGTTGCTTCAGACCTTCCTGATCGTCGCATCCGCGGTCGCGATGGGGCTCCTGATCCTGGGGTTGATGCGATGGTGGGTCTATCCCTCCCAGGCGCGCAAGAATTTTCGCCAACAAAAGGCACTGTCGGAGGACATGAGTTTTTCATGGACCGACACGGAGTTCCGCTACGCAACGGGCAAATCCCGCACCGAGATGCCGCTCGAAAACCTTCACGGCTATCGCGCCTCAGACGAGATCATCATCCTTTATCTGTCCGACGCCATCTATCACGCCATACCGGTCGACACCTTTGGCGGTTCCGAGGCACATGCCGCGTTCATGCGCCAACTCGAGAAAGCGGGCTTGCGGCGGCTGTGAATAGGAACAGGGTGCGGGAGGCCGGACGTGCCGGCTGGTTCTGTCCCGAACAATGATGGTGCGTGGTCCGTTGTCAGCGAGCCACAAAGGAACAATATCTCGTGATGTGATGTTGTTGAAAACCAGAGCTGGATAACGTCTTGATGGCGAAGGAGGCGGCGATGAGCAGCAGCGAAGGCAACCGCAATACGGGACCAGCGTCAGGCGCGGCGCAGATCGCAAAAGCCTTTGCAGCCGTGGCACTCGTCGCTGCGCTGCTGGGCGGCACGACAGCGCTGGCGCAGCAGGAAGGCGTCTCGCAGCGCTCGCGCGGTTCGGTGCTCTCCGGCACGCAGCCTTTCGACAGCAACTGGTCCCGTGGCGGCGCGCGCGCCAACGAGGCGGCGCGGCCTTACCAGGATCCGGCGCGGCTCGACCGGCGCTTCCGCGATCCATGCTCGTCTGAAGCGCTGGCGCGTGACCCGGCGCGCCTGCGCCAGTGCCGCTGAAGTCGGTTCGGCTCAGCGCTCCCTGAACATGCGCGTCAGGTTGTCGGTCAGCGGGCGGAGCAGGAACGAAGCCACCGTGCGCGGCTGGGTCTGGATGAAGACGTCGGCTGGCATGCCCGGAATGAGCGCGACCGAACCGATCCTCGACAGTTGATCGGATGGTATGTCGACCCGGGCGAGGTAGTAAGGCGCTCCGGTTCGGGGGTCCCTGCGCACATCGGGCGAAACAAGCGCCACTGCGCCCCTTATTTCCGGTGTCGTGCGCTGGCTGAAGGCCGGGAAGCGGATGACAGCGCCCTGGCCGACATAGACCTGGTCGATATCGGTCGGCGAGACCTTGCTCTCGACCACAAGGTCGTCGTTGCGAGGCACGATCAGCATGATGGCCTCGGCATTCGGGTTCACGACGGCGCCCGGTGCATTCACGGTCAATTGCGTCACGGTGCCGTCCTGCGGCGACCGGATCTCGATCCGGCGGAGGATGTCCTCCGCTGCGACGCGGCGTTCGATCAGTTCGGTGATCTTGGCCCGCAGTTCGGCCAGTTCGCGGCCGGTTTCGTTGCGCATGTCCCGGTTGATCTGCAGGATCTGCAGTTCGGTCTCGGCCATGCGGCCGCGCACGATGGATGTGGACGCCGTCAACTGGCCGCGCTCGCCGCCGATGCGCGCCATCTCCCGTTCGAGCATCGTCAGGCGCTGCACGGAGATGAGCTGGCGCTTGAACAGGTCCCTGACGCCGGCAAGCTCCCGCTCGATCAGCGCATATTCGCGGGTTTTCGCGGTGATCTGCTCCTGCAGGCCGGCGATCTGCTGTTCGCCCTGGGCCACCTGCTCGCGCAACCTGAGGTTCTGGCCTGCGCGCGCGTCGCGCCGCGTCTGGAACAGCTTGCGCTCGCCATCGAGAAGCGCCGCGACCGTTGCGTTGTCGGCGCGGTCCAGCAGGTCACGCGGAAAGGCAATCTCGATCGCCTCTTCCCGTTCGGCCAGGTTGCGGGCCTGCTGCGCGCGGGCTTCGTCGAGCGAGGCCGAGATGATCGAGAGCGAGGACCTTGCCATCGTGTCGTCGAGCTTGAGCAGCAGTTGGCCTGCGCTGACCACCGACCCCTCGCGCACGGCAAGCTCACCCACCACGCCGCCAGTCGGGTGCTGGACCTTCTTGACCTCGCTGCGCACGACAAGCTGGCCGCTGGAAATCACGGCGCCGGAAAACTCGGTCGTCATGGCCCAGCCGCCAAAACCGAACACGAGCAGGCACATGGCTGCCGCGCCAAGCACCATGTGACGGCGCATCGAACCCATGTCGTCGAACGGAACGGCCTGCGATGGTCCTGCCAACTGCTTCATGCGCTGGCCCCTCCCGCGTTCCTGCCGGTATCATCCGCCAGAGCGGGCTGCTGGCCTGCAGCCTCGTGCGCGCCGCCGCCCTGGCGCTGGCCGACGAGCGAGCCTGCCTGCCGCCGGAAAAGTTCGTCCTTGTCGCCCATCGCCATCATCCGGCCGCGCGACATGACGAGGATGTTGTTGACGGGCGCCAGCACGGTCGTCTGGTGCGCCACGATGATCACGATGCCGCCGCGCGCGCGCACCGTCTCGGTTGCCCGGATCAGCGCCCTTTCGCCGTCGT